>MDTB01210126.1_pt1 | contig 50271 bp, 52 predicted proteins | sample 811161 | NCBI WGS metagenome assembly MDTB01 (sample SAMN05326650, study PRJNA326480) | marine metagenome | isolation source: seawater | place: Mediterranean Sea | collected 2009
CCAAGTCCATAATTCATACAAGCTCTTGCAAAATTTTTGATGGAGTCATCTAAATTATACATAGCTAGAGCTGTACCTGGTCCAGTAAAATTAAATACTTCAAATTCTTTCTTGTCTTTCCCATCTTTTGATATCCATTTTACTTCCATTTTTCCTTCTCCTGGAATTAAAAAATCAGTCGCTCGATATTGGTCTCCAAAGGCATGTCGACCAATTACAATTGGTTTAGTCCAACCCGGAACTAATTTTGGAACATTTTTGCATATAATTGGTTCTCTAAAAACTGTGCCACCTAAAATGTTTCGTATTGTTCCATTTGGCGATCTCCACATTTTTTTAAGGTTAAACTCCTCAACTCTAGCTTCATCTGGCGTAATAGTTGCACATTTTACACCGACACCGTATTGTTTGATTGCATTAGCGGCATCCACAGTAATTTGATCATCTGTTTTATCCCTACTTTCCATACCTAGATCATAATATTTTAAGTTTATTTCTAAATAAGGTTTGATAAGCTTATCTTTGATAAAAGACCATATTATCCTGGTCATTTCATCGCCATCTAGTTCAACTACAGGGTTTTTTACTTTAATTTTTGCCATAAAATATTGATTGAATAACAACAGTTTTTATACATATTAAGAAAAAATTAGCAAATTAATTAATTATGTTAAACACAATTTTACCAAAGATTCATAAGGAAGGTTATAAATTTCTTGCTATTTCAATTTTAGCAACATTCATTGTATTGCTTTTCTCTAAATTTTTTGGATTTATATTTATTTTAATAACTGTTTGGGTTTATTATTTTTTTAGAGACCCTGAAAGATACTCTATAAATGATGATAAATTTTTAGTAAGTCCAGCTGACGGATTAATTACAGATGTCTCAGAGAGATCAGGCCCTGTAGAGCTTAGATTAGAAAATACAACTTACACAAGGGTGAGTATATTTATGAACGTTTTCAATTGTCATGTTAACAGATCGCCAATCTCAGGTAAGGTTGAAGAGATTTATTATAAGCCCGGTAAGTTCTTGAACGCATCATTAGACAAGGCAAGTGAGGAAAATGAGAGAAATTACTATAAAATAAAAACGCCAAGCGGAGAAGAAATAATAATCGTTCAAATTGCAGGATTAATAGCAAGACGAATAGTCTGCCAAGTCGAGCAAGATCAGGAACTAAAACAAGGAGAAAGAATAGGAATGATCAGATTTGGGAGTAGAGTAGATATATATTTTAAAAATAAAAATATTTTAGCAAAATTGGGACAAAACGTAGTTGCCGGTGAAAGTTTAATCGCTGCAGAATAATGGAAGAAGATAAAAAATTTAAATTAGTTTCATCTAAAAAAACAAGATACTTATTACCAAACATTTTAACAATAGCAGGTGTTTGTTTAGGAATAAGTTCAATTAAATTTTCAATTGATGGAAATTATATTTTAGCTGTTACATTAATTTTAATTGCTTCAATTTTAGATGCTCTAGACGGAAGAATTGCTAGATTAATTAAAGGAACATCAGAATTCGGTAAAGAATTAGATTCTCTTACAGATTTTGTGAGTTTTGGAATTGCACCAGCTTTTACTTTATATTTCTGGGAATTATATAATTATGGAAAGCTTGGATGGGTTATTACACTAGTTTATTCGGTTTGTTGCGTATTGAGGCTTGCAAGATTCAACCTTACTAATATTGAGGTTGCAGAGGACTGGAAGAATAATTTTTTTGAAGGAATTCCCTCACCAGCAGGCGGATTGTTAATATTGATGCCATTAATTTATGAATTATCAAATTTAAATATAGGATTAGATATAAAGAAAATCACTCCTTATTTTACAATTTTAATAGCAATAATGTTGGTGAGTAAAATACCAACATTGGCTTTAAAAAGAATTTCTATATCGCCTAAAACAACGGTATTCCTGCTTTTAGGAATTGGTTTGATATTTATATCACTTCTTTTCTTTACTTTAGAAACTCTTTTAATATTTGGAGTAAGTTATTTAGCTTCAATTCCAATAAGCATTATTCTTTTTAAAAACCAAAATAAAAAAAATTCAAAAATATCTGAAGAGAATCATGAAGATATTTTATAATGAAGAAGTCAAAAAGAGTTAAGAAAAGTAATTCTTGGAAAATAAGGCAGCATAGAGATCTTTTTTTTAAAAAGTCAAAATTTTTAGGCTATAGATCAAGAGCCTCATTTAAACTCATCGAATTAAATAAAAAGTATAATTTTTTAAAAAAAAATTCCAATCTTTTAGATTTAGGTTCTTGTCCTGGAGGCTGGTCTCAGGTAGCTAGCCAAATAATCACTAAAGGCACGATTCTATCTATCGACACTAAAGAAATGAGCCCGGTGAAAAATGTAAGGTTTCTAAAAGCTGATATTTTAAAAATTGATATAAAAAAGGAGATAATCAATCACTTTCAGTCTAACGTAGATATAATAATTTCAGATATGGCAGCAAATACAACGGGAAACAAATCTTTAGATGCAATTAGAACAAATCAACTATGTATTAGCGTTCTAAATCTCTCAAAATATATACTTAAACCAAAAGGTGTATTAGTTTCAAAATTATTTATGGGAGAGGATTTTATTGAGGTTAAGAATCTTGCAAAATTGTTATTTAAAAATGTGAGTTTTTTTAAACCTAAGGCTAGCAGAAAAGAGTCTAAAGAAACTTATATACATTGTGAAGGATTAAAATCTTTATAAATTATAATAATTGTATATAAGTTTATATGGTAACAATTAAAGAGTCTTTAACCTTTGATGATGTCTTAATACTTCCGCGTTTTTCGAATATCCTTCCAAAAAAAACAGACATAAGTTTAAAGCTAACTAATAAAATTGTGCTTAAAGTCCCCTTTTTATCATCGGCAATGGATACAGTTACAGAGAGTAGAATGGCTATAGCAATTGGCAAAGAGGGAGGAATTGGAGTTATTCATCGTAATTTAAGTATTAATAAACAATCATTAGAAATTAAAAAAGTTAAGAAAAAAAAGCTTTTAGTTGGAGCGGCGGTAGGCACAAATCAAGAAGATTTTGATAGAGCCAAATCATTAATTGATAGTGGCGCTGATTTAATAGTAATTGATACAGCTCATGGTCATAGCGAAAAAGTTTTAAAAACTTTGAACAAATTAAAAAAAACAGTTGGAAATGTTCCTATTTGTGTTGGAAATATAGCAACAGGAGAAGCAGCAAAAAAATTGTATAACTCTGGAGCCGATATTATCAAGGTAGGAATAGGACCAGGATCTATTTGTACTACGAGAATGGTTGCTGGCATAGGTGTACCCCAAATTTCAGCGGTGATGGACGTCAAAAAAGCACTTAATAAAAAAAAAATTAAGATAATTTCTGATGGCGGAATAAAATTTTCAGGAGATATCGCAAAGGCATTAGCGGCTGGAGCCGATGCAATTATGATGGGATCGATATTTGCTGGCACAGATGAAAGCCCAGGTAAAAAATTTAAGACTGGTGGAAAAATTTTTAAACAATACAGAGGCATGGGGTCAATAGGCGCTATGTCAGCTGGTTCAGCTAGTAGGTATTTTCAAACCAAACATAAAGATAAATCTAAATTTGTTCCTGAGGGAGTAGAAGGAAGAGTTGAATATAAAGGGAAAGTATCAAAGATAATATATCAACTTCAAGGCGGTTTACGCTCCTCAATGGGTTATATTGGAGCTAAAAATTTAAATGATATTAATAAAAGGGCAAAATTTATCAAAATTACTAAAGCTGGTTTTTATGAAAGTATGGTACATAGTGTTGAAGTAACTCAAAAAACAATAAACTATAAATTATGAAAAAAATAATTATTAAGTTTTCAATAATTTTTTTAATTTTGTCGAATAACTTATTTGCAAAGACAGATTATTTCAATGAAGGTGTAAATTTATTTAACAAAGAAAAACTAGCTGAAGCTCAATTTAAATTTGAACAAGATATAGTCTTTAATCCTAAAAGCGAACTTTCATATTTATATTTGTCAAAAATTTTTAACAAATTAGATAATAAAAAACTTGAAGAACAAAACTTAAAAACCGTAATGTTATTAAATCCTAAAAATGAGGAAGCTGTTTATAATTTAGCTAGATTGAAATTATCAAATTCTGACTATAAAAGAAGCAGGGAGTTGAATGATATATTAATTTCTTTCTGTGATAAATTATGCCACGCAAGTAAAGAATTAAAAATTGAAATTGAAAATTTATCTAAAAAATAAATGCAATTTCAAGAAGAGAGAGAGAAAATTTTAATTGTAGATTTTGGTTCACAATTAACAAAGTTAATTGGAAGAAATATAAGAGAATTAGGTGTTTACTCAGAGATTATAACTCCAGATGAGTTTAAAAGGTTTAAAAATTTTGAAAAGATAAAAGGAATTATATTATCTGGTGGCCCATCATCAGTTGTTTCAAAAAAATTTCAAACTATTCCAAAAAAAATATTACAAAAAAAAATACCAATTTTAGGAATTTGTTATGGTTTACAATTGATCGCAAAGTTATTTGGGGGAAAGATTAAGCCCTTAAAAAAAAGGAGAGAATTTGGAAGAGCATACTTAATCAAAAAAGAAAATTCATTATTGACGAAAAATTTTTTTAAAAGGCAAAAATTAGTTTGGATGAGCCATGAAGATGCTGTGGTGAAATTACCATTAAATTTTAAAATGATTGCATCAACAAAAAATTCAAAATTAACAATTATTGAAAATAAAAAAAAAAAAATTTACGGTGTTCAATTTCACCCTGAAGTTACGCATACAGATAACGGTAAACAAATTTTCAAAAATTTTATTTTTTTAATCTGTAAGATTAAAAAAAATTGGAATATGTTTTCACAAAAAACTAGATTAATAAAAGAAATTAGAGAAGAAGTAAAAAATAACAAAGTTATATGCGCTTTATCTGGAGGAGTTGATAGTAGTGTTGTGGCTCTTTTGATAAATCAAGCAATAAAAAAAAACTTAATTTGCATTATGGTTGATACCGGGTTGATGAGAAAAAATGAGTTTAAATATACCTATAAAATTTTTAAAAAAAAATACGGATTAAACGTTAAATTAGTAAATGCTTCTAGATTGTTTCTGAATAAACTAAAAAATATTTCTAATCCTGAAAAAAAAAGAAAAATAATAGGAAAATTGTTTATTCAAGTTTTTGAAAAAGAAGCAAAAAAATATAAAGATATAAAATACTTAGCTCAAGGAACTCTTTATCCAGATATAATTGAAAGTAAATCATCAACCGGCAGTAAAACATCAAAGATTAAATCTCACCATAATGTTGGAGGACTTCCCAAAATAATGAAATTAAAGTTAATTGAACCTTTAAAAGAGCTTTTTAAAGATGAGGTACGAATTTTAGGTAAGTCATTAAAATTGATTAAAAAAATAAATTACAAACATCCATTTCCTGGCCCTGGTCTAGCAATAAGAATAGTTGGAAAGATTACTTCAGAAAAAGTAAAGATCCTTCAAGAAGCTGACAATATTTTTATTCAAGAACTGATTAAGAATGATCTTTACAATAAAATTTGGCAAGCTTATGCTGCATTACTCCCAATAAAAACTGTTGGTGTAATGGGGGACTCAAGAACATATGAATATATTTGTTTATTAAGAGCAGTAGCTTCTGAAGATGGTATGACAGCTGATTATTATAACTTTTCCAAAAATATATTGGATATTATATCAAATAAAATCGTAAATAATGTTAAAGGGATCAATAGAGTTGTTTATGATATTACTTCAAAACCACCTAGTACAATTGAATTAGAGTAATGAAATCAAAAATAAAAAAAATTATTTTAAAAAAGGGAAAAACTAAGATTGTATGTTTGACTGCGTATTCAAAAAATATTGCTAAAATCTTAGATAAATATTGCGATATCATTTTAGTGGGCGACTCAATGGCTAACGTTCTATACGGTCATAAAAATACTCACAAGATTAGTTTAGAGAACATAGTTCAACATACCTTAAGTGTAAAAATGGGAGTTAAAAAATCTTTATTGATTGTAGATATGCCAAAAGGAAGCTACACGTCACCAAAAAAGGCTCTTAGAAATGCTAAATTAATTTTAAAAAAAACAAAATGTGATGGTGTTAAATTAGAAAGCTATAAAAAGAACTTCGAAATAATTAAGTATTTAGTATCAAAAAAAATTCCAGTCATGGGACATATTGGCTTCACGCCTCAATTCAAAAAAAGATTTAGATTAGAAGGACAATCTAAAGATGAAATTAAGACTTTACTTGATGAAGCAAGATTCATTGAGAAATCTGGGGCGTTTGCAATTGTTTTGGAATGTTTGACTTCAAAAGCGGCAAAATTAATATCAAGCAAAATTAAGATCCCAACAATAGGGATTGGATCTTCATCGTATTGTGATGGGCAAATATTAGTTACTGATGACATGCTTGGAATTAGCGGTTTTTATCCAAAATTTGTGAAAAAATATACTGATTTAAATAGAATAATTGAAAAAGCTATAAAAAAATATACTACAGAGGTAAAATCAAATTATTTTCCATCTAAAAAAAATTTTTTAAATGAATGAAACTTTAGAAAAAAAATTAGACGTAAAAGACAAAATAAAATCTTTTCTAAATAGAAATAAATTAAAATTTATCTTATTTATAATCGTAATTTTTTGTAGTGTTCTTGTATTTTTTTTTCAAAGTGAAAATCATAAAAGGAAAACATTATTAATTTCTGAAAAATATATTAGTGCAGGATTTCTTTTATCGAATGGCAAGAAAGAAGAGGCGAAAGATTATTACGAAGAGATTATATTAAGTAAAAATAAATTTTATTCATTGTTAGCATTAAATACTGTTTTAGAAAAAGAGTTAATTAATGACAAAATAAAGATAATAAAATATTTCAATATATTAGAAAAAAATAATTCTTCCGAAGACTATTTTGATTTAATTCTTTTTAAAAAAGCTTTGTTTCTTTTAAAAATAGGAGATCTTAGTGATGGTAAAGAAATTTTAAATAATTTGATCGATAACAACTCTAAATTAAAATTATTAGCAGAAGAAGTTATTTTAAAATAATTAATGAAGCTAACTTTAATAATAATTATTTTATTTTTGTTCAAAGGATGCTCTTTTGACAACAAAACAGGTATATGGGAAAATGAGGATAATTTTTCAAAAAAAGATAATATTTTTAAAGATTTTAAAAAAATATCGGTGGCAGAAAGTAGCTTTGATAAAGAAATATCGATCAATAAAAACTTTAACATAAGACTAGAAAAACCCGTTCATAACAAGTCTTGGAATGATATAAATTTAAGTCACAATAATTATTTATTAAATTTTAAATACAGTAATGAAAATAGATTATCTTTAAAAAGCAAAAAGCTTACAAGACATAAAATTAACGAGTCTACTCTTTATGATGATGAAAATTTGATTTTAAGCGATAATAATGGTTCAATTATAATATTTTCAACAATTGAAAATGATGTCGTTTTAAATTTTAATTTTTATAAAAAAAAAATAAAAGGAATTAAAAAAAAACTAAACTTAATTATTCACAATAATATAATCTATGCTTCTGATAATATAGGTTACCTATACGCTTTTAATTATAAAGAGAACAGAGTTTTGTGGGCTAAAAATTTTAAAATTCCATTTAATTCTAACTTAAAAATTTTTAAAGAAACCTTAATACTCTCAAATCAAAATAATGATATATATTTTGTAAATATTAAAGATGGTAGTTTGCTTAGAAGAATGCCAACCGAACAGGTCACAATCAAAAATGAATTTGTCAATAATTTTTCAGTCGATGATGAAAGAAATCTTTATTTTCTTAACTCTTATGGAACATTGTACTCTATAAACCTTGAGTCAAAGGACGTGAATTGGTTTTTTAATCTTAATAACTCTGTAGAAAATAATCCAAGTAACTTATTTTTAGGAAATCAGATTATTTTAAACCAGAAAAATATTATTACATCCTCAAATTCTGAAACGTATTTTTTTGACAAAAAAGGAGGTTCAATAATTAAAAAGTTTAATTTTTCTTCGAATTCTTTACCTATAATAAGTGGAAATTATATATTTTTTATAACAAAAAATAATTATCTACTAGCAGTTGATTTAACAAACTATGAAATAATTTTTTCATCTAAAATAGAGAAACAATTAAATGATTACTTAAATAAAAAAAAATTTAATATTGAAATTATTGATTTCAAATTAATTAATAGCGATATAATAATTTTTTTAAAGAATTCTAGAATTCTAAAATTTAAATCTAATGGTTTAATCAAAGAGGTGAGAAAGTTACCATCAAAAGTAAATACAAAACCAATTATTATTGATGATAAAATTCTTTATATCTCCAACAATAATAAACTAAATATAATAAATTAATTATTAGATTTACTACTTAATAAAGATAATTGTTTTATTTTTAATCCTTTAATATCATCTTGAGGTTGAATAGGATAATCACCTGTAAAATAATGATCACTAAATTGAGGAAAATTTGAATTCCTATTATCACCAATTAAAGCATTGTATAAACCGTTAATACTTAAAAATTTAAGACTAGTTGCGTTTAAATATTCACACATTTCTTTATTGTTTTTTTTACAAGCCAATAATTCATTTTTAGTTGGCATATCAACTCCATAAAAATCAGGATATCTAATCTCAGGACACGCAATTCTCACATGTACCTCTTTTGCTCCTTGTTCAAAAAGCATTTTTACAATTTTATGACACGTAGTTCCTCTTACTAAAGAGTCATCAATTAGAATAATTGATTTTTTTTTAACTATTGTTTTTGTTGAATTAAGTTTTAATTTTACACCTAGACTCCTAATATTTTGAGTTGGTTCAATGAAAGTTCTGCCAACATAATGATTTCTTATTAAACCAAGTTCAAATTTTTTATTTGTTTCTTCTGCAAACCCCAAGGCCGCTGGAACTCCTGAGTCTGGTACAGGGACAACTAAATCTGCGTCTACATCAGTTTCTTTTGCCAACTCAGAACCTAAGTTTTTTCTATATTCGTAAGCACATTTATTTTTAATCAGGCTATCTGGTCTAGCAAAATAAATATATTCAAAAACACAAGGTCTTGCTTTTAGTTTAGGAAAGGGTTTTATAGATTTCAAACTTTCATTTTCTACTATGACTATCTCACCATTCTCTACTTCTCTGATAAATTTTGCACCTACGATGTCAAGAGCACAAGTTTCTGATGCAAAAATATAAGAATTCTTTAATTTTCCAATAACTAACGGTCTTATGCCATAAGGGTCCCTTACTCCTACTAATTTTTTATTTGTCATCAATATAAGAGAATAACCGCCTTTAATTTGAAAAAGTGAGTCTATTAATTTATCTACAAATTTATTTCTTTTAGATTTTGCAATTAGTTGAACAATTGTTTCAGTATCACTTGTTGTTCTAAAAATTGCACCATCTTTTACCAGTGTTTCTCTCAATGAAAGAGCATTAGTTAAATTTCCGTTATGCGCTAAACTTAATCCTCCTAAATGTAAATCTGCAAAAAAGGGTTGAATATTTCTTAACGAGGTTTCACCAGTCGTAGAATATCTGTTGTGGCCTATTGAAAAATTTCCTGGTAATTTTTTTAAAGTTTCTAAATCTGTGAAGTGGTCTCCAACTAAACCTTGCCTTTTCTCAGAATGATAGCTCTGACCGTCAAATGATACGATACCGCAACCTTCCTGACCTCTATGCTGAAGAGCGTGTAATCCTAGCGCCACAATAGCTGAGGCATCTTCATGATTTGATATTCCAAATACACCACATTCCTCTCTAAGTTTATCTGAATTAAATTTTTTCAATTTTTTCCTTAGTATCTCTTAAATCCTCGTTTGATGGAAATTCCTCAATTAAAATAGATCTTCCTTTATTTATAATTTCAAATGAAATTGCATCCTCAGCTGATATACCCCAATTTTGATAAGGATAAAACCAATTTAGCATTGAAAAAATACAGACTGACACAACATAACCTTTGAAAAATCCAAATAAAAAGCCAAAGCTTTTATCAACAGAACCAACCCCTGTCCAAGTAAAAGCTTTACTTAGGGATTTTCCTATTAGTATAGTGGTAAATAGCGTTAAAGCAAATATTGCAAAACCTAAACCTATATTATTTATAAATTCAGAATCTATAAATTCACTTACTTTTGGTTGAAATTTTGGAACTAAAATGATTGTAATTATTGCAGATAAGATCCATTTCATAAATGAGACAAGACTTAAAAAAAAGCCTTTCAAGAAACATTGCACAACACAATAAATTACAATTATTAAAAAAAAAATATCTAAAAAGTTTATTGACCTAATTAAGTTTTCAAATAAATTTTCAATCATTAAAATTGTTTAGTTCTTTCCCAAAAGGTTTGATCGAAAGTATTAATTTTGGCAATAATGTTAAAACTGAAATCATAGCTAATAACATTGCAATTCCTGTGAAAACACCAAAGTAAATTGTAGGAATAAAGTTGGATAAGACCAAAATTGAAAAACCAAATACTATAGTTATAGAGGTATTTAAAATGGCAATCCCTACAGTGTTATGACATCTTATTAGAGTTTTATTATAGTTTTTGATTTTTTTAAATTCCTCTTTAAACCTAAATATATAATGGATGCTATTATCCACAGCTATACCTATTGTAATTGCCGCTATTGTAATTGTCATCATGTCTAAAGGAATTTCTAATAAACCTATTATTCCAAGTATAAAAAAAGCTGCGATTAAATTCGGAATTATACCTATAAAAGAAATAGCAATGTTTCTAAAGAGCAAAAAGAACATTAAAAAAATACCCAACATAACAATACCCAAAGTTAATATTTGTGATTTAAATAAACTTTGAAGTAAATTATTGAAAAGTACAAGTACTCCTGCTAATTTGTATTCCTCCTTTTTAAAACCTAATTTTTTATTTAAATCATTTTCAATCTTTTTTATTAAATCATCTCTTCTTAAATTTTCCAAAGAGTCTTTAATTCTTAGACTTATTCTTGCTTCATCTTTTTCAACAGAGATGTAAGGAGAAACTATTTCTTTTTTAATTTCTTTAGGAATTTTACTATACAAAACTGCAATTTCTAAACTTTGTAATTCTTTATTATTAAGATCTTCAGCAACTCTTAAAATTGATCCAAATGATAAAACTTTCCCAACTTCAGGCAATGAGTCAACATAATCATGAACACTTATAATTTTATCCATTTTATCCCTAGTGAACCAATATTTTGCTTTATCTTCTTTTTCCGCATCTTCTTCCCAATCATCAAGTTCATCATCCTCATTATTAGAAATTTCCTCTTTTTTTGGAAATTTCAAAATAATGTTTAATGGTGTAGTACCGCCAAGATCATCATCAATTTTTTTCATACCTTGATAAATTTCAGTTTTTTTATCAAAATAATTTATAAAGCTATTCTCTACTTCAAGTTTTGATATTCCAAAAATGCTTATTGTTAATATTAAAAAAGCTGAACCATAAATTAAAATTTTGTTGTTTTTAGTAAAAGAAGCCAAGGAAGAGGTTATGATGGATTTTTCTGTATCTTGAATTGCAATTTCTTTTTCTGACGATAATAGATTTAAAAGAGATGGTAATAATAAAAAAGTTACAAAGAAAGATACAATTAACCCAAGTGTCATCATCCATCCAAAATCAATAATTGGTTTTATTCCACTAAAAATTAAAGACAAAAAAGCGCAAATTGTTGTTAATACAGAATATAAAATTGGAAGGAGCATCTTTTTGCTTGCTGTTACTATAGCATCAGATTTTTCTATTTCAGGAAATTCTTTTTTTAATTGTAAAAATCTAACAGTAATATGAATATTCATTGCCATATTAAGTATCAACATTAAAGCTATAAAATTTGATGAAATAACTGTTACTTTCCATCCTGTAAAACCTAAAATACCAATCATAATAACCACAGAAGTCGCGCAACCAATCAATGGCATAAGCACCCATTTAATATTTCTAAAAATTAACCAAAGAGTTAAAATAATAAAAATAAAAACACCAATACCAAATATAACAATATCACTCTTGATAAAACTCATCATATCATCAGCTATCATAGGTACACCCCCTAAATAAATTTTTGCATTATCTCCATATTTAATAATTACGTCTCTTATTTCGGCAATGTTTTGATGATTTCTTAAGTTATAAAGATTTTTATAATTTTCGTAATCTTTTAAGAATTTTTTATAATTTTTCTTCTCTTCTTTATTCAAACCAGTTTCTTTTAACTGATAAAAATATTTTTCTTTTATTTTTATATATTCAGATAATCTTTCATCTTTTTTTAAATAAACTATAATACCTGACGTTTTTCCGTCCTCACTAATCACATAGTTTTTATAAATTGGACTGTTAACTATTTCTTCAAAACCTCTTTGTCTGTCTATCTCAGGATAGGCTAATGTTTTATAGTTTTTTAACCTCTCCATTAAATTTTCATCTGTACTTTTTAATAGTGGTACGTCAATTATTGTAATAACGCTGTCAACCCAATTTAGTTTCTCTATTTTTGACTTAAGTAATTGAAGGTTTAAAATAGTTTCTTTTTCAGTAAAACTTTCTACGGGAGTGTAAGTTAATACTAAAAAATCTTTTGATCCATATGTTAGATTAACTTCACGTAAATATTTAAGATCCGGGTCTCCTTCAAGCAATAAAGCATCTGAGGATGCATCTAAATTAAAGTTTTTTGCAAAATAAAAAGAATAACCTAATAAAACAGTTATTAGAACTAAAGTGACTTTTGAGAAATCAATTATTATTTTTTTATATATGAAATCTAACATTAATTTATTTCAGATATATCTTAATTTAATTAATTCTAAAGAAAAATTATTTCTAGCTTTTAGATAAATCTTTAAATTTGGTATAAATACCTTCAAATTCTACTTTAATTACACCAGTTGGGCCATGTCTCTGTTTACCCAAAATTATATCTGCCAATCCATTTACATCATTCATTTTTGATTGCCATTCAGCATGCTCAATCGAACCCAACTTTGGTTCTTTTCTTTCTAAATAATAAGCTTCCCTATAAACAAACATAACAACATCAGCGTCTTGTTCAATAGAACCTGACTCTCTCAAATCTGCTAATTGTGGTATTTTATCATCTCTTTGTTCAACAGCTCTTGATAATTGTGATAGCGCCAAAACAGGAACAGACATCTCTTTTGCCAAAGCTTTCAACCCTTGAGTAATTTCTGAGATTTCTTGAACTCTTCCTTCATTTTTATTAGAGTTTGATCTCATTAATTGAATATAGTCTACAACGATAAGGCTAAGTCCAAATAGTCTTTTTATTCGTCTAGCTCTGTTGCTTAAAGTTGCAATAGTAATTGCAGGAGTCTCATCTATATACAATGGAAGATCGTAAATATTCCTCGAGGTTTCTATATATCTATTAATTTCTTCCTCAGTGACTTTTCCTCTTCTGATATCATCAGACTTTATTCTTGCTTGTTCAGAGAGAATTCGAGTTGATAATTGTTCTGATGACATTTCTAAGGAAAAAAAAGCTACCGAGGATTTTTCTTGTCTTTTCATTAAGTGTTGAGCAGCATTATAGGCAATATTAGTAGCAAGCGCAGTTTTACCCATAGATGGTCTCCCAGCTAAAATCACTAAATCTGACTTGTGTAAACCACCAAGTTTTTCATCCAAGTCTGAAAGTCCTGTAGGAACACCAACAATTCCTTGTTCATTTTGAAGAGCTTGTGTTGCCATCTCTATTGTCTGATCTAAAGATTTATCAAATTTTATAAAAGATTGAGTGAAACTACCTCTCTCTGCTAAATCAAAAAGCAACCTTTCAGTATTTTCAATAATTTTTTCTGCAGTTTGATTATCAGAATTAGCGTTTAAAGTTTCTGAGGATAAATTATCTGAAACTTTAACCAATTCTCTTCTTAAATACATTTCTTGAATTATTTTTGCATAGTCAATTGCTTGTTTAACAGAACTTGAAAATCTAGTTAATTTCACTAAATACTCAGTACCACCCACCTCACTAAGCATATTATCTTTTTCAAAATAGTTCTTTAAGGTAATAGGATTAGCAATCATTCCTTTATTATTTAAATCCTGAATTACTTCATAAATTTTAATGTGAGCTGGATCGTAAAAAGATAAAGGAGTTATTAATGAAGCTACTTCATCAATGACATCATTATTCACTAAAATTGATCCAATTAATGCTTGTTCTGCCTCAAGATTCGAGGGTTGATTTTTAATTGAGTTGTTTTGAATGGGTTTAATTTCTTCCACTATCTATAATAAAATCTATGAGAATTACTTAAAAGAAAAAAATTACCCACCAATTTCTTTTAATTGTGGAGAACTTACTTTGTTTGAATTTTATCGATTTTTATGAAAATGACAGCTTTTACTTCAGAATGAAAATTAACATTTACCTCAAATTTCCCAATAGTGTTTAAATCTTTTTTCAAATCTATTTGTGATGGACTTACCTCAACACCCATTTTTTCTTTAATTTGATTTGTTATTTCTTTTGGCTTTATACTTCCATACAAATCCCCATTTTCTTTACTTTCTTTAAAAAAAGTAAAAACTTTTTTATTTATAGATTTAGATTTTTCTTTAAATTTATCTATATTTGCTTTATTTTTTTTTATCAATTCTTCTTTTTTTCTTAAAACCAAATTTTGATTTTCTTCATTAAATCTTAGAGCTTTACCTTGTTTTAAAAGAAAATTTCTACCATAGCCATCTTTCACTTTTACTTTATCACCAATATTTCCGAGCTTATATATACTTTCAAGCAATATTATTTCCATATTAAATTAATCCTAAGATTTTGGCTTTTTTAATTTCGCGATTTAACTTTCGCTGTTTGTTAAACGAAACTGATGTGATTTTAGAGGAAATAATTTTTCTATTATCAGTTACATATTTTTTTAATAAACTAACATTTTTATAATCAATTATTGGAGCATTTTTAATTGAAAAAGGGCATTTTTTCTTAGAAAACTTAGAGTCATTTTTTTGAAACAAGCTTAATTTATTTAACGTGCTTGAAGATCTTTTTTTAAATTTATTTAATTTTTTTTTCATTTAACTTTTTATCTTAAAAAATTCATTTTTAGTGTCTAACTTTTTATATTTTACAGTTAAGTGTCTTATTACAGAATTATCTATTTTTACTTTTTTTTCTAATTCATTAAGTGTATCACTTTTACCTTCAAATTTATAATGAATGAAAAAACCCTTATTATATTTTCTAATTTTATTTGCTAAATTCAATAGCCCCCATTCTTCTACTTTAATTACTTTTCCGGAAGTGTCGTTAATTAAATTATTGTACTTCTGCTTAATTTTTTCTAACTCGTTTTGTGATAAATCTTGTTTAACTACCAGAGTATTTTCATAAAAAGCCATAATATTTTAGATTTCTTAATTAGTAATAACTGGTGGTTTATACTATAATATTATTCTTTATCAACATTAATTTTACATATAAAAGTACCGATTAATGAGTGCATTATTATTTCCAGGTCAAGGTTCACAATCAGTAGGAATGGGGGTAGAGTTTTTTAAACAGTTTCATATAGTAAAAAAGATATTCGATCAGGCAGATGAAAAATTAAATTTCAAGCTGTCAAAAATGATTTTAGATGGACCCGAGGATCAACTGCAATTAACCCAAAACACGCAACCAGCGATACTTACAGTTAGCTATTCTATTTTTTTAGTTTTAAAAAAAGAATTTGGATTAAAATCACAAGAATTTAAATATTTCGCAGGACATTCACTAGGGGAATATACAGCTTTGGTTTGTTCAGAATCATTAGATTTTAATGATGCTTTATTTTTATTACACGAAAGGGGAAAAGCGATGCAATCTGCAGTTCCAGTTGGACAAGGAAGCATGATTGCAGTTTTAGGAATGGATATTGATGAAATTAATAAATTATTAAATAATGAAAATAATCATGAAGGCATTTGTGAAATTGCAAATGATAATGCTTTAGGACAAGTTATTTTAAGCGGTGAAAAAAATAAAATCTTATCAATTAAAGAAAAGCTTAAAGAAAATAAGATTAAATGCATCCCTCTTAAAGTAAGTGCTCCTTTTCATTGTTCTCTAATGAAACCAGCAGCAGAAAATATGAAAAATAAAATAAATAACACTAATTTTCAGAAACCTCTAAATAATATTATTAATAATGTTACAGCTCAACCAGAGGATAATCCAAAAATCATAAAAGAATTGCTTATAAGACAAATTTTTTCAACTGTAAAATGGCGTGAAAGTTTAATAAATATGTCAAATTTAGGAGTGAAAAATTTTATTGAAATAGGACCGGGAAAAGTTTTAACTGGAATGGCTAAAAGAACATTGAAAAGTATTAACACCTTTTCTATTAATTCAATTGCTGATATTAAAAATTTTCAAAATGAATTTAAAAAATAAAAAAGTATTAATTACAGGCTCTACAGGTGGAATAGGAAATTCTTTAGTAGAAAAATTTTACAATTTAGGTGCAAAGATTATTGCAACTGGAACCAACCAAGAAAAACTTAATTTTTTAAAAAAAAAATTTCCTGATATTGATATTGAAAATTTCAAGCTCGATGAACATGGCAAAATAGAAAATTTCATAAATCTAATAGATGAAAAAATGAATGGTATAGAAATTTTAGTCAACAATGCAGGAATAACTTTAGATAATCTTTCAATTAGATTAACAGAAGAAAATTGGAAAAAAGTTTTAGATATAAACTTAACCTCTACTTTCCTAATGTGTAAATTTTCAATAAAAAAAATGTTAAAAAGAAAGTATGGAAAAATAATTAATATTACCTCTATAGTTGGACATACTGGAAATTTAGGTCAAGCTAACTATGCAGCATCAAAATCCGGTATCATAGCTTTTTCAAAGAGCTTAGCTATAGAATATGCAAAAAAAAATATTAATATTAATTGTGTCTCACCTGGATTTATTAAAACTGAAATGACAGATCAAATAAATGATGAATTTAAAAAAACTCTTATAAGTAAAATTCCTGCCGGAACTCTTGGTACTGGTGAAGATGTTTCTAATTGTGTAGTCTTTTTAGCATCTGATATGTCAAAATACATTAATGGTGAAACATTACATGTTAATGGTGGAATGTATATGGCTTGACAATTCTTTCTAATAATTTATTAAGAATTATCAATTAAGAAAGGAATTTTATGGCAGATAATGTTACTTCAAAAGTAAAAAAAATAGTTGCTGATCACTTAGGTATAGAGGAAGAAAAGGTTACAGAAGAGTCAAGCTTCATTGACGATTTAGGAGCTGATAGTTTAGACACCGTTGAATTAGTAATGGCATTTGAGGAGGAATTCGGATCAGAAATATCTGACAGCGAAGCAGAAAAAATATTAACAGTTGGTGACGCAATTAAGTTTATTGAGAGCAAATCTAATAGTTAATAGAATAACTTTTTTTAAATGAATCATGATAAAAAAAATATCATGCTTATTCTTTCCTCACCATCGGGAGTAGGGAAGACAACACTTACAAAAAAAATACAACAAAAATATCAAAATTTTAAACTTTCTATATCTCACACAACAAGAAAACCTAGGTCCAACGAGGTTGATGGTGTTGATTATCATTTTGTCACAAATGAAAATTTTAAAAAGTTAATTGTTAAAAAAAAATTTTACGAATATGCAAAAATATATGAAAATTTTTATGGAACCTCAAAAACAAGTGTAGATGAGACAATTAAAAATTATGACATTATATTTGATATAGATTGGCAAGGAACAAAACAACTTTCTAATCATAAAAAGCTAGAATTAGTAAAAATTTTTTTAGTAACTAAGACAAGAGATGAAATAAAAAAAAGATTAATCAGCAGAAATCAAAACTCAAAAGAGGAAATTGATAAAAGATTTAATTCATTTATTGAAGACGTAAAGCATTGGTTCGACTATGATTATATTCTGATCAATGATAATTTAGACTTGTGTTTTAAACAAATAGAGCGAATAATATTGGACCAAAAAAAAATTTTTTCACCTGGTTTCGTATAAATTTGTAAGTCGATAATAAAGTTCAGGTTTAATTTCAGTAGGCCTTTTTTTTAAATTTATAAAATGTGAAACTTCATCATTTTTAAATAATTTTTTTATACTTTTATTTATCATTTTTCTTTTATTTGAAAAAATTTTATTAGTAATTTTTTCTAGATTATTGATGTTTTTAATTTTAAATAAATTTGATTGATATGGTTTAAAATGAATTATCATGGAATTTACTTTTGGTTTTGGAAAAAAACTGTTAGGAGAAACCAAAAATTTATTTTTAATTGTCGTTCTATACTTAGAAATAATTGTTATCCTTCCATAGTTTTTGGAAGGGTAACTACTAGTTATTTTATCTCCAAGTTCTTTTTGAAACATAAATATTAAGTCATCATAATATGGAGGCCATTTTTTAAACTTTATAAATTTAATTAAAATTTGAGATGAAATATTGTAAGGTAAATTGCCAAATACAATTGTATTTTTTTTTATTTTTTTTTCAATATCTATATTTAAAATATCTTTATTAAATATTTTTATATTTTTGTAATTTTTATATCTTGTCCTTAAATCTTTAGCTAAATTATAATCTTTTTCTACAATTAACAATGATTTAGGCTTTTTCTCTAATATTGTATCAGTTAAAGCTCCTTTACCAGATCCAATTTCAAGAACATTTTTATCTTTTATTTTGATTAGGTTAATTATCTTATTGATAATATTTTTATCTTTTAAAAAATTTTGGCCTAATGATTTTTTGTAATACTTCATATTAAAATTTATCAAAATAATTAATACAAGAGTGAAGACTAGACCAATCGGCCCTGTTTTTACCTATAAGATTTTTAGCTACACCGTGATCTGGAGATGATCTTAAATATTTTAAACCTAGGGTAATATTTATTGCATTAAAACCAAACAAAGTCTTAAAAGGGGTAATCACTTGGTCATGAAACATTCCGATAACAACATCGTATTTTTTGTAGTCATTTATAAAAAAAGTATCTGATGAAAAAGGGCCTGACACATTTATTTTGAGTTTTTTTAATTTTTTGATTGCCGGTTTAATTATCTTTGACTCTTCCGAGTCACTTGAGAATTCTGAGTTATGGGGATTAAGACCTAAAATGGCTATTCTTGGTTTTTTTTTTTCATATGTATTATACCAACTTTGAATTGTTCTAGTTTTATCTACAATTATCTTCTTTGTAATTTTTTTTGAAACAGACTTAATTCTTATATGTGTTGTAATAGGACTAACAGAAAGTCTTTTATTTTTAATTAACATTACCTCTGAATTATTTTTAACATTGCATTTAGCGGCTAAATATTCTGTTACGCCTTTTTTATTTAAAAGTTTTTTATCAATAGGGCAATTTATAAATCCTTTTAAATCTTTTTTTTCACAAAGATTGTGAGCGTAATTCAACATTTTTTTGAAAAAAATTGATGCAACTTTATTATTAATTTTAAAAGGATCTTTAAAAGAAATTTTTAAATCAATGATCTTAATTTTATTAGAATTAACGTGAGAATTAACATCTTTCACTTTTAATATATTTTGAGAAAGACCAATTTTTTTAAGCTGACTTTTAAATAAATCAAAATTTGAGACAAAATATATCTTTTTTTTTAATCTGTTACTTAGTTTATTCCATGACTTGCTTATGATCTCGCTATTAATACTATTTGGGTCACCTGTTAATATTAAAATTTTTTTCATTTGTAAGAAATAAAGCTAGAATTTTTTAATTTTGACAAATGACTACTTGAATACAAGCCAAATAAATCATTTTTCTTTCTATCAATAATTTCCTTTTTTAATTTTTGAATATCTTTTGAGCTAATTTTTGATTTTCTTTTTTCTAAAAGTTTTAATACTATGACACTATCTTGAAATTTAATAACTTCTGATATTTGACCAACTTTTAGATTTTTTACAGTTTCACTTAATTTTTTTGAAAGCGAGTTACCACTAACCCAAGCAATTTTGTCTTTATCTATTAGAGACGTAGAGTCAAATTTTTGAATTGCACTTTCAAAGCCAAAATTTGAAATGTAATTTTGTAGATTTAAAATTTTTAATTTGTCTGTCTCGTCATTATTAAGATAAATTTCAATTTTGGATAATTTAAATTGTTCTAAACTATTATTATCTTTTATTTTTTTTTCAATTTCTTCGCTTATAATATTGTCGTCTATTTCAATTTTCTTTGAATAATTTTTATATATAAATTTCTTCCATTTAAACTCAATTTTTACCTCATCTAAAAATTGTTCAAAATCAACATTATATTTATTAAATACATCTTTTAAATTTTGAATATTATTTGATGAAATAGAATTCAAGTAAGAATTAACCTGCATTTGGTCAGCTTCAAAATTGTATCTACTAAGCTCAATTTTTTTTAGTTTATATTGAATAATTAAATCCAAGGATTGATTTTTAATATTATTAATATTTTCTTGATTAATTTGTTGATTAGTTAAAATTAACGTACTTAAAATTTTATTTCTTAAATCAAAATTAGTAACAATTTCATTTTCAATCTTTAGAATAATTTTACTTTTATTTTCGGCAAAACATGAATAATTTAAATTTATTAAAAAAAAAGCTAAAAAAAAAATTAATTTTGTCTTTGTCATTGATTGAAGGATGGTGAGTTTATATTTCCAAATGGAGTAAGAGTAATTTTAAACATTAACGAGTTTTCTGCTTCAAGCTCTGAATCTTCATAAAATTCTCTTCGATATACAAGTCCTGCTCTTAAACAATCATTAATATATTCATAGCTTAAATTATAATACTCTGAAGAATCTTTAATTAAATTTCTTTTTGTAGAAAATGAAAATTCAGAGTGCTCATTATTAATTAAATTTATTTTTGTTTTAAAGTATTTTTGATCTCCTATATGTTTAGACTCTTCTATAAAATCAAATTTTATTTTTATTGGGTTAAAATCAATTTTGGCCCCAATTTCATTATAATTTAACTCTTTATAATTTTGATCTAAGGCAAAATTATAGTTTAATTCGAAAGTTTCGTTCAATTTATAATTTGAGCTACCTACTAAATCAGAAATTTTTTCGTCTAAACTTGTTGCAGATGCCATTTTTTTATTTTCTATTTTATTAAATATCTGCGCCATTGATAATTTAAAAAACTCATTTTTATCTTCTTTTATACTATAATCAAAACCTATAGTACCGCTTAACCCTGTTTCATAATTATTTATATTTGATATTCTATTCAACTTAAAGGCAGAGATTGGATCTAGTTTCTGTCCATCTATTTCTTTCCTCATACTGCCTGGAGCATATTTTAATAAAAATTTAGGTTTTAAAAAATGATAATTTGTGTCACTCTCCTTTTCTAGATTAACTTCGGACAAATACCCAAGTGATCCAAATAATTCACTTGTTTTTTCCTCTTTATAAAATTCTAAATTTCTTGTCTCATAATTTATGTTTTTTAAATTTCCTATCAATCTATTACTAATTCCATTTTTTGAACTTAATTGTTTACTTTGCCAATCAAAATCATTTGTTAAAAAATTTGAATATTGATTAGTATTATAAGTGCTAACTTTATAGTTTGATTCAAGATCAATCGTTCCAAATTTAGGGTCACTAATTAAATTTTTGTTAAAATTAATTTCAGGATAAATATATTCATATTTATCACTGTTTTTAGTATTTAAAGTTTCATAAACGCTAGCATTAAATCCAAAAAACATGTCGTCTTTTTCACTAGTAAATTCTAACGAATTTTTTAATGTATCAGAATTATAATCTAGTAAATTGGACTCAACTTTATAAAGTTTCAAATATTTATCCTCAGATATATGTTGATTAGAAAGTGTAAAAGTATTTTTTGAACCATTTTTACTTTCAAAATTTTTTACAAATTTTGAAAAAATATGGGACTTGCTACCACTTTTTTTCTTGGAACTAGTTTTTTTGTATCCTTCAGAGTAACCAAAATCAGTTATTAAACTAGAGTTTTTAAAAGCTTGATGATATTCTGCTAAAAATAAAGGATGTTCCGTAAAATAAAATTTATTATTTAAGGTAAAATTTTTATCATCATCTATAGCCCAAAAATAAGGAATAGATAAACCAGCACCTAAGTTTTTTGTATCCGAAAAGGTGGGAGGTAAAAAACCAGATCTACGTTTTACCGTTGGATCTGGATGAGCAAACTTAGGAAAGTAAAAAATTGGGATATCATAAACCTTTAAAACAGCATTATCATAGTAAATTGTTTTCTTTTTATTATCATGTAGCATACTACTTGATTGAAGACTCCACGGAGGACATTTGTCATTTTCTCTATAATCACAAATAGTGAAAATACTTTTCTCAAAAGATGTCCTTTGATCAGTTATAGAAACTGTATTAGCAAAAACTCTTGGTTTATTTTTTGAGTTAACTTTAAATTTTTCATCATTTAGATAAGCTTTTGTGTCTGAACCTATTATCTCTTTATTTTTTGTATTTATATAAATTTGAGAAAATTGATAGGAATTATTTAATTTATCAGTAATTTCTATATTTCCAACCGATTTAAACAAACCATCATTAATTTGGTAGTCAAAATTTTCCAGATTAATTTCATTATTATCTTTATCTGTAATAAGTGCTTTTTTTTTAGAAATAATATTCTTTAGTTTATCGTTGAAAATTACATCTTCTCCTTTAATAAGATATTCCTCAGCTGTTTTAATTTCAGTAGGACCAATAGTTGTAAAAATTTTTGTAATTTCATTATACTTTGCATAATTAGTTTTAATTATATTTTTCTTAGTATCGACACCAACGATATTTTTTTTTAATTCAAGTTCACCATTTTTTTTATCATAAAATGCATAGTCACACTCAATTTCGTAACCATCCTCAGTAACAATTTTTACTTGATTTTGAAATATTGTAATCTGATTATTTTTATCTAATTTTATATCTTTAGCTTCTATAAAAATATTTTTTGCATTTAAATTTGTGCAGAAAAAAAATAAAATTAAGTATATTATCTTTCTATTTTTCATTTATTTGCAATACTCCTATAAAAACAAAAAAACCTAAAGCTAGAATAGGAGACCAAACAGCTAAGGTTATTGATATTTTACCTGTTTGTCCCAAAGCTAATGATAAGTCTTTAAAATAAAATGTAATTAGGCATGTTAATAATCCAGTTAAAATAAGTCTAAAATTATCCGATTGTCTCAAGTTATTCATTGTAAAAATAGAAGCCAATCCAGTCATTAAAAATAAAAAGAAAGGCATAGCAAGCATCATGTGAAGATTTTGATGCAAAAATTTTTTACTATATCCATTTTTTAAAAAACCATCATAATTAGAAATCAAATCAACAAAAGAAATCGTGTCAAAGTTCTTAAAAAGAGTGTTAATTTTTTCTATATTATATATTGATGACATCAAGTAACTGTTCTTCTTAGACTCAATAAAAATTCCATCATTTTTAGAATAAATTACTACATTACTTAAAATCCAGTTATTTTGATTTATGTCAGCTTCAGAGGCAATAATTTTTTCTACTAAACTATTTTTATCTTCTAAATGAAAAATTTGTAGATCAATTAATTTTTGATTTTCAATTTTTTTTGCATAAATAATTCTATTTCTTTCTGATGTTAAATTTTCTTTAATCCATAGGCCGTTTTTATTGAAAGTTACTAAATGATCAATATCTCTTGAATAATTTGATTTTGTAATTTCATAATATTTTGAAAAAGAAGAGGTTAGTGGATTAATAAAAAAAAGAATTAACCATCCTAAAAAGAATGAAGTAAACGCAAGAATAAAAAGAATTTTAATGTTCGAGTAACCAAAAGTTTTAAGCATTAATAAATCTTTGTTATTCCTAATTTTCATCATAAACCAAACACTGGATATAAAAATTACGAAAGGAAGAAGTTTTATAATTATACTAGGGATATAAATTACTGTCATAATTAAAGGAAAAAATAAATTTACATCCAAATTTTTGAAAAATTCTATTTCTTCAAATAAATTAAGTATTAAACCAAAACAAAAAATAATTAAAACAACAATAAAAAAATTTTTCAAAAAATTTTTTAAAATATATCCAAATAAAATATTATTCATATATCTTATTTTCTTTATTAAATTTAAGTATCATAAAAAAATACAACATTATCAAAAGCAGAAATGGCAAAATTATAAAAATGGTTAAAATAATATTATTTATACCGGTGTATCTAACACCGAGTTCAGTAAATAGTAAAATCACAAAACTATAAAAAAAAATTAAATATGGGCTAAGGTAACTTTTTCTTGTTCTTAATAATAGCAATGAACAACATAATGTTATGACGGGTATATAAAGAGGAATTACAAATCTTCGATTAAGCGTAGATATAATTTCTTTATTAAAATTTTTATTACAATATTTCTTATCATCTAATTTGTTTAAAAAACAAAGTAATAATTTTAAAGAGGACGTTTCTTGAATTTTTGGTTCTTTAATAGTCGTAGTTTGTAAATCACTTAAATCAACATCTAATTGATCAAATTTTAAAACTTCATTACTAGAGTCTTTTTTATTAGAAATTAATTCGCCATTAAAAAGAAACATTTTTTCGTTTTCAATTAACCCTTTTTCTGCTGTTATAACTGTTTCGACTGTTTCCGATTTATTTGATGATAAATTGGACAAGTTACTTCCTTTATCGTGTAGAAAAATATTTTTAATTTCATTATTAATTTTTTCTTCTACAATAAAAGTAAACCCTTTGAATGAGTCACTAAACTGTTGCGTTTTTACAGTTGGAAGAAAAAAATTAAAATCTTTACTTTGCAATAGTTGTCTTGATTTATTTAAAGCAAAAGGGGTTATTAATGATGAAAAAAGTAAATTTATAAATAATATAAAAATAGATATTACTAATATTAAATTTACTAAATTAATTTTTTGAACACCAGATGTCCATAAAATTATAAATTCGCTGTCTCTCTTATGTTTCAATAAAAATAAAGAAATAGAAATTAAAAAAGAGAATGGAATAAATTTTGGAGCAATACCAAAGACATTTAACAAAGAATATTTAAAATAAGTTGAAATTGAATAACCATTTTCAACAACTAAGTCTAAAAAGTTTACAGCCCGCACCGTAATTGCAATAACAGATAGACTGAATAAAACTAAAAAAAAATTCTTTAAAATTTCTAAAAAATAGTTCTTATAAATTTTGTTATGACGCATTTTAAAATACCTCGTATAAATAGATCATCCGATTGATAAATTCAATCAATGGTTTAATTTTACTTAGTTTTCCATTGAAATCTATAATATTTGGACTTATATACCTCTAAATCTCTTAATTTTAAAAAAAAACTAATGACTATAAAGATCAACTATTTAAATAAAACTATAAAAGATAATTCTGACAATCTAGTCCTTTTTACTAATGAAAAATTTAATGTTTCTGGTTTAAAAAAGGATCTATCAAATTCAGAATTTACATACATTAACGATCTACTAAAGACAAATGATCTTAAAAAAAATTTGTTTATTTATGAGATAAACTCGAAAAAAAATATTGTTATAATATCTATTAAAAATAATCTACAAATTTCAGATATAGAAAAGCTAGGTGCTGAATTTTTTATTCGAGTAAATCATGGAAAGAATAAGAACTATAATATTATTTCAGATAGTATTAATTCAAAATACGAAGATTTTTTAGCTCATTTTTTACATGGTATTAAATTAAAGTCTTATGAATTTAAAAAATACAAATCAAAAAAAGACTCTAGAGTCATTTCTTTAAACGTCGTTGGAAAAAAAAACAAACCCTCTTTACAAAAGCAGTTAAAATTTAAAGCATTGGAAGAAGGAACTTTTTATACCAGAGACCTAGTCTCCGAACCAGGTAATGTTCTTCATCCCGATGAATATGCTAAAAGACTAAGTTCTTTGAAAAAATATGGCTTAAAAGTTGAAGTCATGGATGAAAAAAAATTAAAGAAACTTGGCATGCACTCATTGTTAGGTGTAGGCATGGGAAGTATAAGAGGCTCTTATCTTATAACCATGGAATGGAATGGGGCAAAAAATAATTCTAAACCTTTAGCTTTTGTTGGAAAAGGTGTTACTTTTGATACTGGTGGATATTCTTTGAAACCAGCAAAATTTATGGAAGATATGACTTATGATATGGCGGGGTCAGCAGCTGTAGTTGGTTTAATGATATCTTTAGCAGTGAGAAAAGCAAAAATTAATGCAGTAGGAGTAGTAGGGCTTGTCGAAAATATGGTAAGTGGAAAAGCACAAAGACCTGGTGATATTGTAAAGTCTTACAGCGGTAAAACTATTGAAGTATTAAATACTGATGCGGAAGGTAGATTGGTTTTGGCAGATGCATTAACTTATACGGAAAAAAAATATAACCCTAAAATTATTGTTGACTTAGCTACACTAACTGGTGCAATCATAGTTTCTTTAGGATCTGAGTATGCTGGGTTATTTTCTAACGATGATAAACTATCAAAAGAAATTATTAATGCTGGAATAAAAGTTGAAGAGAAACTATGGAGAATGCCTCTTCATAAAAATTATGATAAATTAATAAATTCAAAAAATGCTGATATGCAAAATATAAATTATGTTGGAGGTGCAGGTTCAACAACTGCGGCACAATTTTTACAACGATTTATTTTGAAAAAAACACCGTGGGCTCATCTTGATATAGCTGGAATGGCTTTTTCAAAATACGGCGGGTCTTTAAATTCCGGTGGCGCTACAGGTTTTGGTGTAAGATTGCTCAATCAGCTTATAGAGGATAACTATGAATAATACTGAACAAACACTGTCTATAATAAAGCCTGATGCTGTTGAAAGAAATTTAATTGAAAAGATCAAAGATATTTTTATTAATAATAAACTAACCATTAAAGAAAGTAAGAAAATTCATATTACTAAAGATGAAGCAGCAGAGTTTTATAAAGTTCATCAATCTAAACCTTTCTACAATGACTTGTGTGCTTATCTTTCTTCAGGTCCAATAGTTGTAATGATTTTAGAGGGAAAAAATGCGGTAACTACTAATAGAAAACTTATGGGTGCAACCAACCCAAAAGAGGCCGAAGATAATACCATTAGAAAATTGTATGGAATTTCTATTGATAAAAATTCTGTCCACGGATCAGACTCTATCGATAATGCGAAAATAGAGATAGATTTCTTTTTTAAGAATTAGCAATATCTAAAAATCTTTATAATTGCTTCTGGATAGGCCTTTAACTCTAAAGTTTGAGTTTTTTTTTTTAACGTTATCTCATTATCACTTTGTTTTATGTCAAAGTATTTTTTAACAATTATATTCCCATCATCTAATTTATCATTAACATAATGAACAGTGCATCCGGTTTTTTTTTCTTTATTTTTTAATATTCTTTTATAAGTATCAAGACCCTTATACTTCGGAAGCAAAGAAGGATGTATATTAATTATTTTTTTTTCAAAATTATCTATTATTTTTTTTGAAATTATTTTCATATATCCTGCTAAACAAATGAAACTGATATTATATTTTTTTAAATTAAGTAAAATTTCATTATCAAAATTTTTTTTTTTAGTATTAATTATTTTATAAGGTATTTGATATTGTTTTGCATAATTAATACCGTAAGCATCTTTTTTATTGCAAATTACAAGATTTATTTGAATAGGAAAATTTTTATCTCTAGAACGATCAATGATATTTTTTAAATTTGACCCTTTACCTGATATAAAAATACAAGTTTTTTTTTTTACCATTTGAGGCAATTAATTAAATTTACCTTACCATTATCTTTTGAAATATAACCAATTTCATATGGTTTATAGTTTTTTGAAAAGGCTTTTTTAATTCTTAAAATATTTTTTTTAGAACTTATTACGCAAAATCCTACACCACAATTAAAAGTGCGTAGCATTTCTTGATCTGTAATATTATTAATTTTTAGCCATTTAAAAATTTTTAAAATTTTTATTTTAGATAGATCTAAATTCAAACTTAAATTTTTCGGTATAGACCTCAAAAGATTTTCAATCAATCCGCCTCCTGTAATATGGGCAGCAGAATTGATCAAATTTTTTTCAATTAACTTTAATATTTCTTTTGTATAAATCTTAGTAGGTTTTAATAATTCATTTTTTAAATTATTAGGAATTTTTCTTTTATTTAAAATTGACCTGACCAAAGAATAACCGTTTGAATGTATTCCATTCGAAGGTATTGCTAAAACAACATCTCCTGATTTAACTTTCTTTTCTCCTAATATTTTTTTTTTAGATACTAAACCTACGCTAAAACCTGCTAAATCAAATTTATCTTTTGAATAAATTCCTGGCATTTCAGCAGTTTCACCACCAATTAATTTACAGCCTGCAAGTTCACAACCTTTAAAAATACCCTTTAAAATTTTTTTTGTTTTGTTTAATTTAAGTTTTCCAACTGCAATGTAGTCAAGAAAAAAAAGTGGTTTGGCGCCTTGAACTATTAAATCATTCACGCACATTGCCACCAAATCAATCCCTATCGTATCAAATTTTCTAAACTTATTTGCCAAATCAATTTTAGTACCAACTCCATCAGTCGATGAAACTATTACAGGGTCTTTAATTTTATAATTACTAATATCAAATAATGAGCCAAAACCACCAATTTCTCCCTTCAAAGAATTAGATTTCGCGTTTTTGACATTTTTTATTGATACTTGTGAAATATGACTAACCAATTTATTTGCTAATGAAATATTAACACCACTTTTTTTATAACTATTTTTAGTTTTTTTCATCTATAAATTGATAATTAACTTTATGAAATTATTTACACTATTATTACTTATTTTAGTTATTTTTTTGAGAACTGGAAATCTTTTATCTGATAATAATTTATTTAATGTTAATAATATTTTATTAGAAAAAAAAGCAAATACCTCAAGCAAACAACTAGCTAACAAAGCGATTAAAGAGGCCTTTAGTTCCTTAACCAAAAAGGTTCTGTTAAAAGAAGATATTTCTAAAATTTCAAAACTAAATTTTTCTGAGATAAGAGAATTAGTGACTCATTACAATATCTCAAAAAAAACTGATGAAAAAAACAATAAAGTAAATTTTAGCGTAACCTTTGATAAAGATAAAATACATGATTTATTTTACAAAAAAGGAATATCTTATTCAGATATAAGCGATAAAGAATTTTATATACTACCAATTCTATCAAATGATAAAGAAGAATTTATTTTTTCAAATAATTACTTTTATGAAAATTGGAATAAAAATAGTAAAGACGAACTTATAGAGTTTATTTTACCTTTGGAAAATATCGAAATAATTCAAAATATTAATAAATCAAGAAACAATTTATTGGATATAGATTTAATTTCATTATTTAAAGAATATTTAAATAAAAATATAGCTGTAATAATAATTGAAGAAAGTAATTCTAACGAACAAAAAGTTTATTTAAAAACAAGGATACAAGATAAAATTATTTCAAAAAGTTTAAATTTTAAAAAAAACAATTTGGAAAAAACAGATTTAAATAATAAAATTATTAAAGAAACTAAGGATGAAATAGTAAATTTAGTTAAATCCCGAAATTTAATAGATGTAAGAACACCATCATTTTTAAATGTTAAATTCAATTTAGATAAAAAAAATAATTTAGTTTTACTTAATTCTAAAATAAAAAAAATAGATTTAATTGAAAATATTTTTGTTCTAGAATTTAATAAAGATAGTGTTCGTTTAAAAATAAAATATTTAGGAAAATTAGAAAAAATGCTTAATCAGTTAAAAAATGAAAATATAAATTTACGATTAATAAATGATGAATGGATTATAAAGACTTTATAATTATGGATCAACTTACTTTTAAATTTCCGTTTTCAAAAAAATATTACGAGCAAGATTTTTTTGTTTCTAGCAATAATTTTTCGGCTTATAAATTAATTGATGATTGGCCAAACTGGCCTGGTAAATGGTTAAATATCTTTGGCGAGAAAGGTTCGGGGAAAACACATCTCTCAAAAATATTAGAAAAAAAAATAAAAAAAACTAAGTTAATAAATGCAAAAAATATTGATAATAGGGTAATTGAAAATTTAGAAAACGTAGATTGTCTAATAATTGATAGTTTTGAAAATTTTATAAATGAAAAGCTTTTATATTCAATTTTAAATCAATCGAAGCAACTTAATAACTATGTATTAATTAATTCTAAAAATTCAATTAATGACATTAATTTGAAACTAGAAGATTTAAAATCAAGAATAAATAGTTTTATATTTATTGGTATAGAATTGCCAACAGATGATCTTTTAAAAGTTATAATAACCAAAACTTTGTCAGATAAGCAAATTAGAATAAGTCCAAAATTAACAGATTTCATTATTAATAATATTGAAAGATCGTACGAAAAAATGTTTAAATTTCTAAGAGATGTAGATGAATTATCTTTATCTACTGGTAAATCAATTAATATTAATTTAATAAAAAAAGTATTAAAAAAATGAATAAGTATAGGACCCATAACTGCGCAGAGTTAAATGAGAAGGAAATAGGAAAAAAAGTATACCTATCTGGTTGGCTCCATAGAAAAAGAGATCATGGCAATTTATTATTTATTGATTTAAGAGATCATTACGGCATTACTCAGTGTGTAATAGAGAATAACAATAAATATTTTCCTGTTCTAGAACGATCTAAACCAGAGTCTGTTTTAAAAATAAATGGAACGGTTGTTAAAAGATCTAGTGATACTGAAAACTTAGAATTAAAAACTGGCAAAATTGAAATTTCAATTCAATCAATCGAGATTTTGTCTGACGCTAAAGAATTGCCAATGCCCGTTTTTGGAGAACAAGACTATCCAGAAGATATTAGACTAAAATATAGATTTCTAGATCTTAGAAGGGACGAAATGCATAAAAATATAATTTTAAGATCAGATGTTATTTCATTTATAAGAAATGAAATGCTTAAGATGGGATTTCTTGAGTATCAAACTCCGATATTAACTTCATCCAGTCCAGAAGGAGCGAGAGATTTTTTAGTACCAAGTAGACTAAATCCAGGAAAATTTTACGCTTTACCACAAGCTCCCCAACAATTTAAGCAATTAATAATGGTTTCAGGTTTTGATAAATATTTTCAAATCGCCCCATGTTTCAGAGATGAAGATGCTAGAGCTGATAGAAGTCCAGGTGAATTTTATCAACTAGATTTAGAAATGTCATTTGTTGAGCAAGAAGATATTTTTAAAGTAGTAGAAAAATTGATGGTAAATTTATTTAAAAAATTCTCAAAAAAAAAAATTACTAATGAAAAATTTCCCAGAATAGCTTTTAAAGAAGCTATGGTGAAATATGGAACTGATAAACCAGATTTAAGAAATCCTTTAATAATTTATGAACTTACAAATTTATTTGTAAGAGATGATGTTAAATTTGATATTTTCAAAAAATTAGTTAATTCAGGTTCAATTGTCAGAGCAATAATAACTAAAAATACTAAAGATAAACCACGAAGTTTTTTTGATAACATTGATAAATGGGCAAAAGAGCAAGGCGGTTCTGGTTTAGCATATTTTACTTTAGAACAAGATAAAGAGATTAAAGGAAAAGGTCCTGTTGGAAAATTTTTTAGCGAAGATTCTTTAAAAGAATTAATGAAAATATCTGGTGCGGAGATAGGAGATAGCGTTTTTTTAGCTTGTGGTAAAACAAAAGACGTTGAAAAAATTTTATCTTTAGCAAGAGATAAAATTGCGAAAGATTTAAATATTATAGATAAAAATCAATTTTCTTTTTGTTGGATAGTTGATTATCCAATGTATGAGTATGATGAAAATACAAATAAAATTGTTTTCAGTCACAATCCTTTTTCAATGCCTCAGGGTAAGATTAATGATTTAAATTTTGAGAAACCTTTAGAAATTAAAGCTTATCAATATGATATTGTATGTAATGGCATAGAGTTATCTTCGGGTGCAATCAGGAATCATATTCCAGATCTGATGTATAAATTATTTTCTATCGCAGGATATAGTGAAAAAGAAGTTAATAATAAATTTAGTGGGATGATTAATGCTCTAAGCTATGGAGCGCCACCGCATGGTGGAATTGCTCCAGGAGTGGATAGAATTGTAATGTTACTTGCTAACAAAGAGAATATTAGAGAGATTACTCTTTTTCCCATGAATCAAAATGCTCAGGATTTAATGATGCAAGCTCCATCCGAAGTTGATGATAAGCAATTAAAAGAATTAGGTATTAAAAAAGATATAAAAAAAAACTAGTTTTTTGTTTTAAGATTAATTCTCACATCTGAAAGATCCACAAGTTTCTCCTCATAATTACTTCTCACAAATCCTTTTGAAGTAATATTCTTTACAATTTTAAGGAATTTGTCATCACTATTAGATGTGTTTATATTTTTTGAGCTCGCAATAGACGGAGTGTGGGCTAAATCCTCTTTCCCCAGATATGAAATAGCTAGTTCTCTGAATACATAGTCTAGTATTGAGGAGGCGCTTAATATTCTATCATTTCCAATCACATTGCCGGATGGTTCGAATTTAGTGTCTATAAATGCATCTACATATTCCTCTAGGGGAACTCCATATTGTAATCCTAAAGAAATAGCTATTGCAAAATTATTCATCATAGCTTTCACTAACTCTCCTTCTTTATTAGTATCAATAAATATTTCACCAATTTTTCCGTCATCATACTCACCCGTATGTAAATAAACTTTGTGATCACCAATTTGTGCTTTTTGAATATACCCTTTTCTCCTATCTGGCATTTTGAATCTAGAGTTGTTTTTTACCTTTAAGCTAATAGGGTTATTTTGGATTTCTTTTTTTTGAGATTTTATTTGTTTTGAAATATTATCAATTAAATTCTCTTTAGTCTTTGAAGTTTGATTAATATCTTTTTTTCCTCCAATTTTTTTAGTTTTACGATTATTTAATTTGACGTCTATAACTTCTACCTCACCATCTGTTCTTTGATCAATTTTTGACAATTCTGTGTCATCTAAATTATTTAATGTATGAACTGTTTTAAAAGTACAAGTATAGTAAGTTTCTACGATGAATTTTTTCATAAAATTAATGGAATCTCTTTATTTAAATATATATTAATTGTATAAGGTGTCTATTATATAATTATTCAATTAAGAATTGTGTGGATGTTAAAAAGTTATGTTATTAAAAATAATTTTTACTTGGTGGAACAAACAAACTTTTGGGACTTTTCTAAAAACTTTATTTTTTGGAAAATATGTTGGTTCTGATGAATATGGAAATAAATATTATAAAAGTAAAAGTAATCAGCGATGGGTGATTTATTCAAGCAATATTGAAGCAACCAAAATTACTTCCGACTGGTATTTATGGATACATCATACTATTGATAAAATTCCTGAGACTAAAGACACTAAATTTCCATGGCAAAAAAAACATTTAGAAAATCAAACAGGAACTAGTAACAGTTTTAAACCAGTAAAGATAAGTAAAAATAATTTAAAGAAAAAATATGAAACTTGGAAATAAGATAATAAAAATTTTAATTTTATACTTCATTTTTTTCAATTTTGCTAAAGCAGAACAAAAAATCACTACTACCCCTTTATTAAATATTGAAGATATCAAACCAAGTTTTGAAGATTTAGACGAAAAAAATGAAAATATTTCTAATTATAAAAAATTGAAAGAAAAAAAAAATCAAAAAAAACCGAAACCTTCTCAAGCTATTTTACTGGGATTGGACAAAATTACTGCAAAATCATCAGAATTAGTTATTAATTTAAATGAAAGTAAAAAATATGGGCCACTTGAAATTAAAATTTTAAAATGCGGTAAAGTTAAAGTTAACAATAAAATTGACAGTGTGGCGTATATGCAAGTGAAAGATTTGACAAAAAATGAAAATGAACAAGTATTTATTTTTAATGGTTGGACTTTTGCGTCAGACCCAAGTCTAACTCCATTTGATCATGCAATTTATAACTTACAGCTTCTAAATTGTAGCACTGCTTAATAAAATTTTTCTTTACCCAGCCAATTAGTATCAAATTTAGATTCTATAAATTTTTCATGATTTAAAATTTTTTTGTGTAAATCAATCGTAGTAGTAATACCTTCTAAAACAAATTCATCTAAAGATCTTAACGTTCTTTGAATAGCTTCAGTCCTATTCCTTCCTTTACAAATTACTTTTGCAATTAAGCTGTCGTAATAAGGAGTAATTTTACATCCTTGAAATATAGATCCATCAACTCTAGTTCTAAAACCAGATGGCTGATGGCACACACTTATAATTCCCGGGCTAGGTTGGAAATCTAGTGCTGGATTTTCAGCGTTTATTCTGCATTCAATAGTATGACCTCTAGGATTTATATCACTTTGTTTCAAAGCAGTATTACCTGTAAACGCTATCCAAAGTTGTTCTTTTACTATATCGATACCAGTTTGCACCTCAGTAACCGGATGTTCAACTTGAACCCTAGTATTCATCTCCAAAAAATAAAAATTTCCATTTTCATAAATAAATTCTACTGTACCAGCACCTTCGTAATTTATCTGTTCAACCATTTTTACAGTTTTTTCAAAAAGGTCTTGCCTAATTTTATCAGTTAAAACTGGGCTTGGTGTCTCCTCAATTAATTTTTGGTGTCTTCTTTGCACAGAGCAATCTCTTTCAGCTAAATGGACTGTTTTATTTTTTCCAGACATTACCTGAACTTCAATATGTCTTGGATTTTTGAAATATTTTTCAATGTACAATTCATCATTGTTAAAAAATTTTTTTGCTTCGGATTTTGCTGTTAAAAATAAATTTTCTAATTTACTCTCCTCGTTAACAATCTTCATACCTTTACCACCACCACCACCAGCAGCTTTTATTAAAACAGGATATCCTATTTCTTTACAAATTGATTTTGCTTCGTTAAAAGATTTGACACCACCTTCAGAACCTTCAATTACTGGCAAACCAAATTTTTTTGCAATTTTTTTAGCTTCAATTTTATCCCCCATTTTTTGAAATAATGTCTGCACTAGGTCCAATAAATTTGATTCCATGTTTGTTTACAATTTCAGAAAATTTAGCATTTTCAGATAAAAAGCCATAACCAGGATGAATAGCTTCAGCACCTGTGAGATCAACCGCTGACATTATTGACGATATATTCAAGTAGCTATTTTGTGGTTGATGTGATCCTATGCAAACGCTTTCATCAGCAAGTCTAACATGCATAGAGTCAGAGTCCACATCAGAATGTACAGCGACAGTTTTGATTCCCCATTCCTTACAAGCTCTAATAATTCTAACAGCTATCTCGCCTCTATTAGCAATTAAAACTTTTTTAAACATTATTTATTTAAGAAGAACTAAAGTTTGACCAAATTCAACAGGCTGTCCATCTTCAATTAATATCTTTTTTACTTCGCCATCCGCTGTTGAAGGAACATGATTCATTGTTTTCATTGCTTCTACAATCATTACTGTTTGACCTTTTTTAATTTTATCCCCAACTTCAACAAATTTTTTAGCTCCTGGCTCTGGAGCAAGATAAGCAGTTCCAATTATAGGAGACTTTACTCTTATTCCCTCACTCTCATCTGAGGATTTCAAGACTGATTTGTTAGGAGATACGACTGCGCTCGTTTTAACTTGTTCAATTCCCTTAGATGCTTTTGAAACTTTTATTTTTGTTTGACCTTCTTGATATTCAAGCTCTGTAAGTTCGAACTCTTTTAGATTATCAACTAATTCTTTAATTAATTTTTTATCTATTTTCATTTTTTTAAAAATTTGTTCATAGCTTGTAAAGACATTAAATATCCATTAGCACCGAACCCACAAATTACTCCTTTGGCAACTTTGCTTATTAAAGATTTATGTCTGAATTCCTCTCTATTATAAACATTGCTAATATGCAATTCAATTATTGGTATTTTCAGTATTTTCAAAGCATCATGAATTGCTACGGAGGTATGAGTATAGCCCCCAGCATTAATAATTAGTCCTTCATGATCATTTCTAGATTTTTGAATTTGATTGACTAATTCACCCTCAATATTTGATTGGAAAAAGGAAATATTCATTTTGTTTTTATCAGCATATTCCTTACATTTAGTTTCAATATCTTTTAGAGTAGTATTTCCATAATGATCCTCTTCTCTTTCTCCTAAAAGGTTGAGGTTTGGGCCATTAAGAATTATAATTTTATGCATAAGATTTTTTCTTAATATTGAATAACTTAATTATGGCAAAAATACAATTAAATGGAAAAAAAATAGTTATTGGAACTAATTTTTCGATATTTGACTTACTTAAAAAATACAAATTTTTAACTAAGAAAGTTGCGATAGAACTTAATGGAGTAATAATCACAAAAAATAATTTTAAAAAAAAATATTTGAAAAATAAAGATAAATTAGAGATTGTTCATTTTATAGGTGGTGGGTGATTTGAAAAAAGATATTTTAAAAGTCGCTGGCAAAAGTATTAAATCAAGACTTATAGTAGGTACAGGAAAATATAAGAGCTTTATAGAAACAGCCAAGGCTGTTAACGCTTCAGGCGCTGATATGGTCACTGTAGCTGTTAGAAGAGTTAATATTTTAGACAAAAAAAAACCTCTACTTACAGATTATCTAAATCCTAAAAAAATCATTTATTTACCAAATACCGCTGGTTGTTTTAATTCAGAAGAGGCCCTAAGAACTTTAAGACTAGCTCGCGAAATGGGTGGTTGGAAATTAGTAAAGCTTGAAGTTTTGGGAGATAAGAAAACACTTTATCCTAATATGATAGAGACAATAAAATCTACAAAGATACTTGTTAAGGAGGGTTTTAAAGTAATGGTTTATTGTACTGATGATCCACTATTAGCAAAAAAACTTGAAGATAGTGGAGCTTCTGCAATAATGCCCTTAGCATCACCAATTGGTTCAGGTTTAGGCATACAAAATAAAATTAATATTTCATTGATAATTAAACAATCTAAAGTACCTGTTATCGTCGATGCGGGCATAGGTACTGCATCAGATGCTACTATTGCCATGGAAATGGGTTGTGACGGTGTTTTAATTAATAGTGCAATTGCAAATGCAAAAAAACCTATATTGATGGCCGCAGCATTTAAAGATGCGGTAATATCAGGAAGAAATTCATATTTAGCTGGTAGAATGAGCAAAAATTATTTTGCCATTCCAAGTTCTCCTAAAGAGGGTTTAATTTAATTCTTTTTTCTTCTCACCCACAAGGTCCTAATTTTTTTCTTAGTTTTATTTTTTTTAATTTTATCTTTAGATTTTGCGTTAACTTTAATTTTTTCCTTTTTTTCTTTTATCAATTTTTTACCTATTTTTTGTATTCTATTAATTGAATGAATGTTTTCGATAGATTTTATTATTTTTTTTGATTTATTAAGTAAATCAATTTTATACTCAGGTATTACAAAATTATGTTCAGAGAATATTTTTATCTCGAAAGAATACTTTTTTTGAAAATACTTCAATTCGTCTAATAAATTGTTTTCTATAAATATTTTTACTTTTTCAGGCACAAATGAATTAATAATCTTTACTTTGTCTGTAAAAGCTAATTGTTGTATTTTTTTTAAAATTTTTTGTGAAAATGAAGTTAAAGATAACTGTGTTTCCCATTTAATCGATCCCTCTCGTAGTCTTTGTCTCGTCATTTCTAAAAGACCAAAATTACTTATCTTTCCAATTTGTATTCTCGCTCTATCTTTTCTAATACTTTCTCTCAATTTTCTCTCAACAATTCTCCTATTATAAAAATTCATCATGTCAATAAAATCAACTACTATTAAACCAGATAAATCTCTTAGTTTAATTTGATGAGCAATTTCTTCAGCAGCCTCTATATTTGTGTTTAACGCAGTTTTTTCAATATTAATTTGTTTAGTGGATTGACCAGAATTTATATCGATTGCTACTAATGCTTCAGTCGGATTTATTACCAAGTATCCACCAGATTTTAATTTTACTGTGGGCTCATAAATATTTATTAATTCTTTTTCAATATTCGCATCATGAAACAATGGTATTTTTCCTCTGTATTTTTTTATATTTTTAACGTTTTTAGGCATCAATTCTTTCATGAATTTTTTTGCTTTTTGATAGGCTTCACTACCTTCGATGTATACATTTTTAGTATAATTATCATATGTATCTCTTAGGGTTCTTTTAATTATATCTCCTTCTTCGTAAACAAGGGATGGAGCGTTAGACTCTAATGCTTTTTCTTTTATTTCCTCCCAAGTTTTTAATGTATTTTGGAAGTCTTTATTAATTTCGTTTTTTGTTTTATTTGCTCCAGCTGTTCTAACTATTACGCCCATACTTTTTGGAATTTCTATCTCATTTAAAATTGATCTTATTTTTTGCCGATCTGAGGAGTTAAATATTTTTCTTGATATGCCCCCTCCTTTTGGAGTATTTGGCATTAACACCATATACTTCCCTGCTAAAGATATAAAAGTGGTTAGAGCAGCTCCTTTTTGACCTCTTTCCTCTTTTATTACTTGAATAAGTATTACTTGCCCCGGTTTAATGACTTCTTGTATTTTATATCTTTTTATACCAAAAGATGATTTTACTTTTTCACGGTATTCTTGTTTTTTTTCAGTATTTTCAGGCTGATCCTCATTAGCATGGTTTTTTTCATCTTTATTATTCTCTGTCTTAAGATTATCTTGATTTATATCAATAGTTTTATCTTTTAATTCCTCTCTAATTTTTTCTTCTGCTATTCTAATTTTTTCTTTATCTTCTGAAGGCAATTGATAATAATCCGATTGGATATCATTAAAAGCTAGAAAACCATGGCGATCTCTTCCAAAATTTACAAAGGCTGCTTGTAAAGATGGCTCAACTCTACTTATCGTTGCGAGATAAATATTATTTTTAAAATTTAAATTATTTTTATCCTCATACTCATACTCTTCAATTGAGTTATCTGATTTAAGAACAATACGAGTTTCATTTGGATGCGAGGCATCGATATATAAATTTTTTTCCATTTTATTAGAATTCCTGTTAAATTTTTAAGTTTAAGAAATGTTAAATTTGTCATGTGTGCGTATTTTATACAATTTTGTGATTAATTATACATTTTAATTTAAAAAATGCCTAAAGATAGTCAGAATCGTTATTATAAAGATATATAAATGGTGAATTTTATAAATTTTTCAATAAAATATTTAATTATTTTTTTTGCAGTACTAGTGTTTTTTGCCTTTTCAACCCTATGGTATTTTTCGATGGGTTTGCCTGATTATAAAAAACTTTCAAATTACCAGCCACCAATTTCTAGTAGGGTATACTCTGAGGACAACAAGTTGATAGCTGAATATGCTTTAGAGAAAAGATTATTTATACCTTTCGAGTCAATTCCCGAAAAGATTATTAATTCATTTCTTTCTGCGGAAGATAAAAATTTTTTTAATCATCCAGGTATAGACGCTAAGGGTATTCTTAGAGCAGTATTTAATAATATTAAAAATATTACTCAAAATAAGAGATTGGAGGGAGCATCAACAATCACACAACAAGTTGCAAAAAATTTTTTATTAACAAATGAAGTTTCTATAAAAAGAAAAATTAAGGAAGCAATTTTAGCTTTTAGAATAGAAAGAGCGTACACAAAGGAAAGGATTCTTGAGTTATATTTAAATCAAATTTATTTGGGGGAAGGAACTTATGGAATTGCAGCAGCAAGCTTAGAATATTTTGATAAATCAATTAAAGATCTTAATTATTCTGAGTCAGCTTTACTAGCGGCTTTACCAAAGGCACCAAGTAAATATAATCCCTATAAATATCCTGAAGTTGCAAAATTTAGAAGAAACTTAGTGTTGCAAAATTTAACAGATAACAATTTTATTTCAAAAAAAGAATTTAAAAAATTAAAAGAGTCTAAACTTGAACTAAAAAAAAGAAAAATTGAAATAGTAAATGAGGCAAATTCTTACACTGAGGAAGTAAGAAGAAAAGTTAAAAATATTTATGGATTCGAAAAACTCTACTCTCAAGGTTTAAGTATAAGTACACCACTTAAAATAAATTATCAAATTCAGGCATTAAATTCTCTTAGAAAAGGTATAGAAGCCTATGATCGTAGAAGAGGTTGGAGAGGTCCTATAACAAATAAAATCAAAAACCAAAATTGGGAAAATAAAGTAAACCAGTATAAATTAGATCCTACACTCAATTGGCGCTTAGCTGAGATAATTTCAATACACGAAAATGAAATTAAATTTAAAACAATTGACTCAAATAAAAGAAGTTTAACTGGAGCAATTACTTTAAAAAATTTAAAGTGGACACTTCGTCAAAATAATTCAATAAAAGATGTTCATAAAATCGGTGATATTTTATTTTTAAAAATGAAAAATAATAATTGGATAGTTAAGCAATATCCAAAAGTGAATGGCGGAATAGTTGTCTTGGATCCCTTTAATGGAAATGTTTTAGCTCTTGTAGGAGGATTTAATTTTAAAACAAGTGAGTTTAATAGAGTCACTCAAGCAAAAAGACAGCCAGGATCTGCATTTAAGCCAATTGTTTATGCAGCTGCTTTAGAAAAAGGGTTTGCTCCTAATTCAATAATTCTTGATGCACCGTTTGTTGAAAGCCAAGGAGTTGGTTTAAAAAATTGGAAACCAGAAAATTATGGTAAAAAGTTTTATGGACCTTCAACTTTTAGAAAAGGTATAGAGTATTCAAGAAATTTAATGACAGTAAGAATAGCAAAAATATTAGGTCTTCAAGAAATTTTGAAATTATCAAAAGAACTAGATATTTATGATGAAATTCCAGAACTACTTTCTGTTTCTCTTGGGGCGGCAGAAACTACTTTAATTGATTTAACTTCTGCCTACGCTCCCTTCGTTAATGGCGGAAAAAAAATTGACTCCAAATTAATTACAAGGATACAAGACAGAAGAGGAAAAACAATTTTTCAAGAGAAGACTAGAAAATGCTTAGGTTGTGATATGTTTATTAGTGATAATGATGAGCTCCCAAGTATCGAAAGCACATCAAAACAAGTGTTAAGCGAGGAAACCGCATATCAAATGACTTCTATTTTAGAAGGCGCTGTACAGAGAGGTACAGCAAAAAAATTAAGATCGTTAAAAGTCCCATTAGCCGGAAAAACTGGTACAACAAACGATAATTATGATGCCTGGTTTATTGGTTTCTCTTCTAACTTAATAATAGGTGTTTACATTGGTTATGATAATCCTAAGTCTTTAGGTAAATATGAAACAGGTTCGAAAGCAGCATTGCCAATTTTCAAAGATTTTGTTGAAAATGCTCTTTATAAAGAGGATTTTAATGATTTTGAAATTCCCGAGAATATATATTTAACTTCATTAAATTATGATACAGGAGTAAAGTCTGCGCCTGGAGAAAAAAAATCAATAGTCGAAGCTTTAAAGTTGAGAGATATTAACAACATAAATAATAATTACTTAATATCACCAGATGGTAGTGATAAAATAGTTAAATTTAGACAATTTTACTAATGGATAATTTTGAAAATATTTTAAATCAAGCTGAAAAATCCCTTAATAATATCAGGGGGTATCTTTGATAAAGAAAATATTGATAGTAAATTAAAAGAATTAGAAATTACATCACAGAATGAAAATTTTTGGAAAGATCAAAATTTAGTTAAAAAAACTGTAAAACAAAAAAATTTTTTTACAGATATTATCAATTCTTATAAAAAATTATATCAAGATTTAGAAAATACCAAAGATTTATTTAACTTAGCATCACAAGAAAAAGATGACGATACTATTCAAGATTGTAATAAAAAAATTTTAGCTATTCTTAAAGAAATAAAAAAGAAAGAAACTATTTGTTTTTTATCAGGTGAAAATGATGATCACGATATTTATCTTGAAATACATGCAGGCGCAGGTGGAACAGAAAGTCAAGATTGGGCTGATATGCTGAGAAGAATGTACATGAAGTGGTTTGATAAAAAAAAATTTAAATATGAAATAATTAGCGAACACAAAGGTGAAGAAGCAGGTATAAAATCTTCTATAGTTAAAGTTGAAGGAAATTTTTTATACGGTCTTATGAAGTTGGAGTCGGGTGTTCATAGACTTGTTCGTATTTCGCCTTTTGATAGTGGAGCAAGAAGACATACAAGTTTTGCGAGTGTATGGGTCTATCCTGCGATAGATGATGATATTAATATAATTATTGATGAAAAAGACCTAAGGATAGATACATATAGATCCAGTGGAGCGGGTGGGCAGCATGTGAATACCACAGATAGTGCAGTTAGAATTACGCATTTACCAACAAAAATTGTCGTTCAGTGTCAAAATGAAAGATCTCAACATAAGAATAAAGAAACATGTTTTAAGATGTTAAAAGCAAGATTATATGAATTTGAAATTCAAAAAAAAGAAGAAGCTAATCAAAAAGAACTTAATACAAAAACAGATATAGGCTGGGGACATCAAATACGATCATATGTATTACAGCCATATCAACTAGTTAAAGACTTGAGAAACAAAACAGAAAATACAAATCCACTAAGTGTTTTAGATGGAAACATTGATCAGTTTATTGAAGAAGGTTTAAAAAACAAATGATAAAAAAAATTATATCTAATTTTTTTTTATTTTCTTTTTTACTAATAATTTTAGTCTTAACTTTATTATCAACCGTTGGCATTGAAACAGATAGATTTAACAAGTTAATTTCAAATAAAGTTGATCAATCTAAAGATATAAAATTAGAACTAAAAACAATAAATTTTAAGTTAGATTTGAAAGAGTTAAGCTTATTTTTAGAAACCCAACAACCAAAAATAAATTACAGAAACATATTGATTCCCACACAAAACGTTAGAGTTTACATTGATTTTTCAACTTTGATGAAAGCTGATTTAAAAATAGAAAAAATTAATCTTGTTTTAGATACTATAGATATTAATCAATTAAATATACTTTCAAGATTTATTAAACCTTCAAACTTTAAAAATTTTTTAAATAATAAAATAACGGGAGGGAAATTAATTTCTGAAATAGATATCTTTTTTAATAATGGTTCAGTTAATAACTATATTATTAAAGGAGATGTAAAAAATTTAGAAGCGAATATTTTTAAAAATATAAATTTAAGTAGATTAAATTTTAGTTTTTTTGCAGACAATGAAGATATTTTAATTAAAAATATTTTTGGAAATTTAGATAATATTAAGGTAACTGAAGGCGATATAAAACTAAATTTAGAAAAAGGAATAAAATTAGACTCAAATTTTAATACAACTATAAAATTGGATGATGAAATTTTAGGAAAATACACCAAATTATTTAATAATTTCAAATATTATAAAAGTATAAAATTTTTAAAAGGGAATTTTAGAAATAATATTTTTGTTGAATTAGATGATACGTATAAAGTAAGAAATTACGACTATAGACTTTTTGGAAAAATTGAAAAAAGTAAGTTACAAATTCCGAACATTAAAAAAAGCACCTTATTTAGCCAAGAAATTAAAGAAATTAATCTTTCCAATACTGAAATTCAATCCAATTTATCTCCAAAAAATTTTAAAATAATTGGTGAAGGCAAATATTCATTGAATAATTTCGATTTTTTGGATTTTCAAATCGAAAATAAATTAAAGGGGAAAGATTTAAATTTAAATGCAAACATAGATTACAATGGTGATTTAACCATTGATTTTATAAACTATGTAAAAAAAAAAAATAATACTGCAAATATATCTTTTGAATTAGAAAAAAAAAAAGGACCTAATTAATCTTAAACAACTGGATTATAAAGAGAAAGACGATTTTATTAAATTAAATGATTTAAAGATTGAAAAAAATAATTTTATATCACTTAAAAATTTACAAATTAAAAGTCCTAACAATAATTTTTCTATAGAATGGAACAAAAAAATTTCGATCAAAGGAACCAAATTTGATGCTTCAAATTTACCTAAATTCTTAAGTAAGAAAAATAATAAAGATACATTTAACAAGATAAATAAAAACATCGAAATTGATTTTAAAAATATTAAAGCTCCGGTTTCTGAAAAACTTAAAAATTTTCGATTAATTGGAGAAATCCAAAAAGGAAAATTTGTTAAAATTTCCTCTAAAGGTGATTTTGGTGCAAATAATTTTATAGATATTACTATGAAAACAGATAAAAAAACTAATAAAAGTTTCTTAGAAATTTATTCTGATCTTCCGCGACCATTATTGACTGAATATAATTTTTTTAAAGGTTTGTCTGGGGGAAAACTTTTTTATACTTCTTTAATAGAAGGCTCAAAATCAAATTCAAAGCTAAAAATTGAAAAATTTAAAGTAATAAATGCACCAGGCGTAATACAAATACTTTCTTTAGCTGATTTAGGAGGGTTAGCTGATTTAGCTGAAGGAGAAGGGCTATCTTTTGATTTATTAGAAATAAGTATGGAAAAAGATGAAAATTTATTAAAATTAAATGAAATTCTGGCTTTAGGACCAAGTATCTCTGTTTTGATGGAAGGTTATCAAGATAAAGACGGTCTAACAAGTTTAAAAGGAACTTTAGTTCCAGCTAAAACTTTAAATAAAATGATTTCAAAAATACCTGTTATTGGAAATATCGTAATACCCAAAGAAGTTGGGGAGGGATTGTTTGGAATTAGTTTTAAGATGAAGGGACCAAAAGGTAAAATTAAAACAACTATTAATCCAATAAGAACATTGACTCCAAGATTTATTCAAAAAATAATTGATAGAAATAAGATTACTAAATAATTCTAATTAAGTAATGTTTTTTTTTACCATATGAAAGTTTAAGAATATTTTTTTTAAAATCTTTTAATTGAAGAATTTTTTTTTCATCCTCTACAATTATATCATCAATTTTAAAAGCTTTATTTGCAATTGCTCTTCTTACTTCGCTTTTTGAATTTAAAATTTTGTTATCAACGATTAAATCTAAAAAACTAATTCCTTTTTCAACTTCATTAGATTTAATTTTAATTTCGGGTAAATCTGCACCTAATCCTCCTTTTTCAAATGTATCTTTAGCAGTCTGCTCTGCCTTTTTAGATGCTGCTTCACCATGAACAATCTTAGTCGCCTCGTTAGCTAGCAAAATTTTAAGATTATTGATATTTTTTTCTTTTTCACAAATTTTGTTAACATCTTCTGTATTAATTTCTGTAAAAAAATTTAAAAATCTTTTTACATCTCGATCATCTGTATTTCTCCAAAATTGCCAATAATCATATGGAGACAATAAGTCTTGATTTAACCAAATCGCACCTTTTTCAGTTTTGCCCATTTTTGCTCCAGATGCTAATGTGATTAAAGGAGAAGTTAAGCCAAAAGCCTCTTTTTGAATTTTTCTTCTAATCAAGTCTGCTCCGCTAACAATATTTCCCCATTGGTCTGAACCACCAATTTGCAATATACAATTGTTATTTTTGTATAATTGATAAAAATCATATGCTTGTAAAATCATGTAATTAAATTCCATATAACTAAGGGACTGCTCTCTTTCCAGCCTTAATTTAACGCTATCAAAAGTCAACATTTTATTAATTGTAAAGTTACTACCGATATCTCTCAAAAATTTTATATAATTTAATTTAGATAACCATTCAGCATTATTTACATATAATGGAGCAACTTTTTTATTTGTTGTATCTAAAACTTTGTCAAAAACTTTTTTAATACTTTTAATATTTTCTTTAATTTGACTTTCATCTAATATTTTTCTAGTTGCATCTTTTCCAGAAGGATCACCTATCAAAGTTGTGCCTCCACCTAAAAGAACAATTGGTCGATGACCATGTTTTTGCATAAGTTTTAAGATCATTATCTGCAGTAAACTACCAACGTGTAAACTGCTGGCGGTACAATCAAAACCAATGTATCCAGAAATTGATGTTTTATTACAAATTTCACTTAGTTTATCCAGATCAGTGCATTGACTAATATAACCGCGCGACTGCATCTCTAATAAAAAATTATTTTTCATAGTACAATTTGTGTAAAACACTATTATACAAAAATTATTATAAATAAATATAATTATGAGCGAACAATACACATCTCTAGGTTTAATGAGCGGGACATCAGGTGATGGTGTCGATGCCTCAATTATTCAATCAAATGGAGAGACAAAATACGAGGTTATTAAAGATAAATATTATGAATATGATAAAGAAATTTATACAAAATTTCATAAACTTAAAGAAAAAATACACTCTTTAGATGATCTTAAAACTTTAGAAAAAGAGTTAAAAGACTTAGAGAGAAAAATTACTTTATTCCACGCAAAAGTAGTTGAAGAAATAAAAAGCGATATACAAATTGATATTGTGGGATTTCATGGTCAAACTATTTATCATAACTCCCAAGAAAGGATTTCCAATCAACTTGGTGATGGCAAACTTTTATCACAATTAATTAAAAAAAATGTAATATTTAATTTTAGGCAAAACGATATTCAAAATGGAGGTGAGGGCGCTCCTTTAACACCTATATTTCATAAATTGATTACAACAAAACATAAGATAGACTTACCATCGTGTATTCTTAATTTAGGGGGAATATCAAATATTACCATTATAAGTGAACATGCAGGGACCCACGGTTTTACGAGTAGAGATATTGGGCCTGGAAATTGTTTAATTGATACATGGGTAAGAAAAAATTCTAATTATAAATATGATAAAGATGGAATTCTAGCGTCTACAGGAAAAAGAAACAAGATTATTTTTGAGCAGGCTCAAGAGTTATTTTCAAATAGACCTAATCAAAACAAATTATCTTTTGATACAAATGATTTTGATGTTTCATTTGTTAGAGGGCTCTCACTTGAAGATGGAGCTGCAACTTTAACAGACTTTACTGCAAGAGTAATTGGATCAGCTTTATATTCACTTTTATCAAATATTAGTGGTAAACTTTCTAAAGTAATAGTTTGTGGTGGTGGTAGAAAAAATAATTTCCTAATTGAAAAAATAAAAAAAAATACTTTAAAAAATATTGTTATTCAACCTATTGATGACTATGGAGTTAACGGTGACTTTGTTGAGTCACAAGCATTTGCATTTTTAGCAATAAGATCTTTATTAAAACTTCCTTTATCTTTCCCAGAAACGACAGGATGTTCAAAACCATGTACAGGAGGGGATTTAGTAAAAATTTAAATTAAAGCAGTTTTTTCCTTCAAATATTTTTCAATTTCAATTGATAATTCTTTTTCTTTATTTTTAAAAAAGTGATTTGAATTTTTTATCTTCGAAAACATCACTTCAACGCCTTTTTGACTTTTAATTCTATTATCTAATTCATCTAAACTTTCTTTTGTTACAAGTTCATCGTTCTCACTATAGATGACTTGACCCGATGTTGGACAGGGAGCAAGAAAAGAAAAATCATAGACATTTGGTTGTGGTGATACAGCAATAAAATTATTTACCTCTGGTCTTCTCATAATCAATTGCATGCAAATTAATGAACCGAAGGAGAAACCAGATACCCAGCATTGACTATAATCTAAATTTTGTCGCTCTATCCAATCTAATGCCGCCGCTGCATCAGATAGCTCGCCTTGACCATTATCAAATACACCGTCACTTTTTCCAACACCTCTAAAATTTACCTTAATTACAGAAAAACCATTTTCTAAAAAAATATTATACATTAGTTGAACTATTCTATTATTCATAGTTCCTCCATACTGTGGATGTGGGTGCAAAACAATTGCAACAGGAGAACCAAACTTTGAATTTTTATAATATTTTGCTTCAAGTCGACCAGCAGGTCCTGGAATAAAAATTTCTAAACTTTTCGTTTTCATATTTGATAATGATTATTATTTAAAAAAAAAAGTAATGTTTTATAACATGTTTTTCTGCGGCAAATAATTTTTTTTAATTCATACTAATTTTGTAGGAATTAATTCAAAAAATGTTATATTACAACGATAATTTATGAAACTTACTACTAAAGGCAGATACGCAGTAATGGCTATGGCAGATTTAGCTTTATTTAAAGATAAAGGACCAACAAGCCTTACAGATATATCCTTAAGACAAAATATTTCTTTAGCTTATTTAGAACAGATATTTATTAAATTAAAAAATAAAAACTTAGTTAAAAGCGTTAGAGGAGCTAAAGGTGGATACATTTTAGAAATCTCACCTGAGGACATTAAAATTTCAAATATAATTGCAGCTGTTGACGAAAAAATAAAAACGTTAAATTGTAAAAAGGAGTCTAAAAGAGGATGTAATAACAAATCATCTAAGTGCATTACTCATAATTTATGGGATCAACTTGACCAACATATAAATAATTTTTTTGAAAAAGTGAAATTGCAGGATTTGGTTAGAAAAAACCAAACTTTAAATAAATGAAAACTGAAGATTTAAAAAATATTAAAGATTATAAATACGGTTTCACCACTGATGTGGAAAATATAAGATCACCCAGAGGTCTTAGTGAAGAAACAATTAAATTTATCTCTAAAATTAAAAATGAACCGAAATGGATGTTAGAGTGGAGATTAAAGGCTTTTAATAGATTAAAAGTTTTAAAAGAGCCTAACTGGCAAAAGCCAAAATATCCAAAAATAAATTATCAAGATTTGTACTATTATTCCGCACCTAAAAGTGCTTCTGAAAAACCTAAGAGTTTAGATGAAATAGATCCAAAAATATTAGAAACTTATAAAAAACTTGGAATACCTTTAGATGAGCAAAAAAGATTAAACGGAATAGCAGTTGATGCTGTTTTTGACTCAGTTTCTGTGGCTACCACTTTTAAAGATGAACTTACAAAAAAAGGAATAATCTTTTGTTCAATATCAGAAGCCATTCAAAAGCATCCAGACCTTGTTAAAAAATATCTTGGTTCTGTGATACCTATAAGTGATCACTATTTTGCTACCTTGAATTCAGCTGTATTCACTGATGGTTCTTTTGTTTACATTCCGCCTAATACAAAGTGTCCGATGGAGCTATCTACTTATTTTAGAATTAACGCATCTGAAACTGGTCAATTTGAAAGGACTTTAATTATTGCTGATAAAGGAAGTTATGTAAGTTATTTAGAGGGATGCACTGCTCCAATGAGAGATGAAAACCAACTTCATGCTGCAAATGTGGAGTTAGTAGCATTAGATGATGCAGAAATTAAATATTCAACTGTTCAGAATTGGTATCCAGGAGATGAAAAAGGAGTTGGTGGAATTTACAATTTTGTCACTAAAAGAGGTGCTTGTAGAGGAAAAAATTCTAAAATTTCATGGACTCAAGTTGAAACCGGTTCAGCAATTACATGGAAATACCCGAGTTGTATTTTACAAGGTGATAACTCTGTTGGTGAATTTTATTCAATAGCAATTACAAATAATTTTCAAAAAGCAGACACTGGTACAAAAATGATACACTTAGGTAAAAACACAAAAAGTAAGATTATTTCAAAGGGAATTTCAGCAGGAAACGCAGACAACATGTATAGAGGACTTGTTGAAATTAAAAATAAAGCAATTAATTCAAGAAACTACACTCAATGTGATTCTTTACTAATGGGTAATAAATGTGGAGCACATACAATTCCATACATTAAAAATAATAACGCAACTTCAACAATTGAGCATGAGGCAACTACTACTAAAATAAATGAAGATCAGCTGTACTACTGCAATCAAAGAGGTCTAGATCAAGAAGAGGCAGTAAGTTTAATTGTAAATGGTTTTTGCAAAGAAGTTTTGCAGCAATTACCCATGGAATTCGCTGTCGAAGCACAAAAGCTTGTAGCGATAAGTTTAGAAGGAAGTGTTGGATAATGTTAAATATCAAAAATTTAGATGCAACTATTGATAATAAGCACATTTTGAAAGGTTTAAATTTAAACATTAAGCCTGGAGAGGTTCATGCAATTATGGGTCCTAATGGTTCCGGAAAAAGTACATTAGCAAATGTGTTATCAGGTAAAAACGGCTATGAGATCAAAGGTGACATCAAATATAATGGAGAAAGCTTAAGTGAGCTTTCAACTGAAGAAAGAGCTCA
>MDTB01197975.1_pt1 | contig 50229 bp, 56 predicted proteins | sample 811161 | NCBI WGS metagenome assembly MDTB01 (sample SAMN05326650, study PRJNA326480) | marine metagenome | isolation source: seawater | place: Mediterranean Sea | collected 2009
ATAGTTATTGTTATTATAATGAGACTGTGCGTTAAATAAAGTACGTACAAAAGGGCCATCAGAAACAAATGCATAAGAAAATAAAGGATTTGTTTCACCTAATAATAATTCGGTAGACACAGACTCACTAGTAGACACAGAGTCTGAAGATATTTGACCTATAGTAAATACTGGAGCAGCATCACTAGTAGACACAGAGTCTGAAGATGTTTGACCTGCAGATTTAGCTACAGATTCACTAACAGATACAGAGTCTGAAGATGTTTGACCTATAGCTTTAGCTACAGATTCACTAGCAGATACAGAGTCTGAAGATGTTTGACCTATAGTAAATACTGGAGCAGTATCAGACACAGTTGCAAAATCTCCTATTACATCCGTGTAAAGTTGATTTTTATAAAATCGTAGATTACCCGTTATAGTTCCTGTGTAAGCATTTAAAGTTTGGTTTACGTTATCAGGATTACCAGCTACACTATTTCCTTTACCAACACCAAATCCACTATCATTACCTCCAGACCAAAAACCAGCTCCATTAGCACCTAAAGTGCCAGAGCAAGATTCTTCCATAACAAGTTGATTATCAATCCATAATCTACCTCGTTTATCCGTCATAGATATATCCCAAGCTAAAGTATGCGTCTGGTTATCAAAAAACTGCGGGTAATCAGCTATATCTATTTCGACTACAAACCCATTTGTAGATGTAGTTTGAAATGAACTTCTACCTTCTCCACCTCTGTATCGTAGTTTTCCTGTGCTAGTTATACCTAGATAAGATCCATGAAAAGAGCCACCTACATCCCATATACACTCAGCACCTGAGTAAGATGACTTAAGCTGTATATCTGCTGCCCACGCACAATTTTGATCTCTACCCCATACGCTATTAAGATAGCTTTCACCATCAAATATAATTTGTACACCACCAGAAGAGTATGCCTGTGTGTATGTAACTGTTACTGCATCTTCTTTATCTAAAGGCAACACCTTGGTAGTTGTCTTTGCGTCAGACTCACTTGCAGATACAGAGTCTGCAACAGTAGGTGTAGTTATAGCTTTAGCTACAGATTCACTAGCAGATACAGAGTCTGAAGATGTTTGACCTATAGTAAATAATGGAGCAACATCACTAGATGTAATAGAGTCTGTAGTTACTTTCCCTGGATTTAATACAGGAGCAGTATCACCAGATGTTACAGAGTCTGTTATAGTAGGTTTAGCTACAGATTTAGCTACAGACTCACTTGCAGATACAGAGTCTGCAACAGTAGGTGTAGTTATAGCTTTAGCTACAGACTCACTTGCAGATACAGAGTCTGAAGATGTTTGACCTACAGTAAATAATGGAGCAACATCACTAGATGTTACAGAATCTGTAGTTACTTTTCCTGAATTTAATACAAGAGAATCACTAAGAGATATAGAATTAGAGAATATTTTAGCTGAGCTAAAAGTTTGAGAGTCACTTACAGTAACAGGATCAGGATCTAAATCACTATCACTTGGATCAAAATCAACAGAAGAACTAAAAGCTCTAAAACTAGTATCTGATGCTGTTACAGAATTAGAAAATACAGCAGCTATAGATTTAAGTACATTTTCACTAACAGTTATAGAATCTGATGGGTTACTACCAATAGTAAATAATGGTATACTATCAATAACTGTTACAGACAGCCCAGGTAAATTAGTCATAGGAACAATAAATATATCGTACGATATATCAGGAGTAGATTCTGAATAAGTTATAGTTTGTGCAGATGTAGTATAAACTATATTAGAAACAGACGCATTAAAAGAAGGTAAAATGTGGCTAATTGTTAATGCACGTATTTTCACGCAAAACTATCTCTTACTCTAAATTGAAGGAGATCATATACTGTATGTATATTACTATTAAAATTTACTACAATCTCGCCTTCATATGCACCAGCTGATGCATTAGTAAGAACCCCTCCTGCAAAATCAAATGTAAATTGTCCAGCTGTACCATCACCTACTTTAGTAGTAGTAATAGTAGCTAAAGTAGTTGTGCTTCCTTTAGCTCTAAATTTTACAGTTATTGACGTAGAACTAGCAGATAAATCCATAGCACTACTATTTGAATCGTCTGTTAAAGTTACAGTAATTAAAGGTTTTTCATCACCTTTTACTAATCTAATAACATCTGCCATAGAAACCTCTTTATCCAAATGGTTGGTTTGATATTCGCATAGAAGCTCTTGCGTTACCTATATTAGCTCTTGCTCTACGCTCTGCTATTTTAAAAGAAAATTGTTTTGCGTGGTACGCACCAAGCTCTCTATCAGTCCAAGTTCTTTCAGGTAACACAAGTAAATGCTGTAAAGCTCCGTGCATAATAATATTTTCTAACTCATCAAATATAGACGTATCCATATCAGTAGCAGTACGTAAAGGTTTTAAAGCTACAACCATACGTAAATCATATGTAGTAATATCATCTGGAGTAGGTGCTACTATAAAATTATCAGGGTCTAATTGTGAAATGCACCTAGGAGTAGTATAATCTGTAGAATCAAAGTCAGGCCATGTAGGGTATAAATCATGTAAATGATCTAATGTTACTGGTTTAAGTTTAGTATCATTTACAGTAGCAGTAAGAAATGCATGTACTTCTGAATTGTTTGGTGCTTCGTAAGGATAGTCATATACACCAGTAGTTAATCTTATCTTAGGTTGTATATACCTCCATGCTAACGTACGTTCACAAGCTTCAATAGCTGCATCTCTAATGTATTGTTCAATTATAGGTTGAGGACATCCAGGGACACTAGCATTAAGTCTTGGAACTAAAGAAGAAAACTTTTTATCAGAATAGATAGGCATTAAACAACTTCTCCTTGTTCACCAGATTCTTCAGTGTCTGTAATAGCTCTGCTTTGTATACCAACACCTAATGCTTGGGTAAAAGACTGTTGAAACAATGCAGCACGATTAGAATTTACATGCTCATTATCTATAGATTCAGCTATAAATACTGTAGCATCAATTACAACTGGAGAATAAGCATCTCCTAAAAGAGCTACAGTAGTTGTACCATCATAAGTAGGTGGGGTTTGAGCATACTCAATATCTAGTATTTGATTAGCAGGAGCTTTAGGATATATAAAAAATTTATTAGGATTTCTTACATGCCTCATCCAGTTTTGAGTTGCTGCAGCAGCATCATTCATCCATGTAGGATATGCTTGATCTAAAACTTCACGAGTAGTTTCAGTAATACCAGAGCCTCCTTGAACAGAAAAACATTCTATTATACGTATAGAATCTGAAGGAGCAGACTGTATAACAGAGTTTTCAGTGCATGTAACTGTACCTATAAACGCAAATAAATCAGGTCTTAGTACAGCTATACGTTTAAGAGCTTGGTTTGCAAAACTTAAAAGTATAGCATCACTATAACGAAAAGGAGATGTCTCATCTTGTATAATACGTCTTACATCGGTGATGACATCATTTAAAATCACTTTGGTAAACCTTTAGAAGCTTCTTCATTTATTTCTTCTGTTACAGAACTTGAAGCAGTTTCTTTTGTTTTAAACTCATCTATTGATAAATCTATTTTAGTTTTTCTGCCTTTTTGTTTTTTAGGCATAAACTTTTCAGGGAAAGCTTCTTCCTCTGTAACTTCTTCAGTTCTAGGGTTTTCAGCTAAAATTTCATTCCAACCATAAACTTCCCCGTCTACTTTATTTCTTAACCATCTAGCCATTATAACCTCCTAAGCCCAAGATATTCGTTTTGAAGACGTTTTCTTCCGCACTGCCTTCGTTTTACATTGTGCCATTGTTGGTCTACAAGCTGGGTAACCTTTACGTTTCTCACCTTTTTTTCTACCGCAAGGTTTGCCTGTTTTACAATCTACCCAACCTTTACCTTTATTTTGAGAAAACCAAGTTTTTAAACTGTTACTACGCTTTTTTACGCTTGCCACTTTTATTTCCCCAATTTGCTGCACCAACCTTTCTACATTTTACTAAAGCTCCTGAAGCATAAGCACTAGGCCAAACTTTATATCGAGCTTTTACTTTATGGTAACATGCATCTCTCTTTGCTTTTTGTTTTGTTTTAGACATATAGCTACCATTTTTTACATGACCAATACCTAGCTGTCAACTTTGATGGCGGACTTGTGTCACATTTATGTCTCGCTCTAAAACTTTTTCTTCTACCAGGTTGGTTCTTTTTAATTTTCATATTAGCATCTCCAAACCGGATTATTTTTTCTTGACCGTTTGCGCATGCTTTAACTACAAATTTTTTCCCTCCTGAAATCTGACGTCTAGGCTTATTACAAGCCATCTTTGATTTATCAATTTTTGCAGCCATATTATTCCTTTATAAAAAGGGGGGCTTTTACACCCCCCAATTTATTTAAGCAACTGTTGAGCAATCAACAACTACCGCCCAGACTTTAATCTTTGCGGCATCAGTTACAGCACCAGATACACCAATAAGCATATCAATAGTATCTGCAGCTGCAAAGTAATGGCTTTGATTGTCACCACTTAGGCCAGCACCGTTTGATGATGTAGTACCTGCTGCGTTAGCATTGCCCCCATCAACAAACAAGTCAACATCACCACCAGTAAGACCGATGTCAAATGTTGACGCTGCACCTTCGACAGTTTCAGTTGTAGCACCAACTGCCAGCACTAAAGTATTTGCTGGGATAGAAAGTACTTGCAGAGAATCACCTGCAGCAAGGGCAGTTGCACCTGCTGTAGCTCTGTCTGTTGTTATTTTAGCGAAGTCAAGTGTAACTTCCATGTACCCGACTCTAGTTAAGCCTTTAGCTGGGTGTCCAGCTGAGCCTTTATTAAAGCCGTGTGTGTCTGTATAAGCAGCCATAAGTCAATCTCCTTTACGCTGTAGCTACAAGCGTGGCAAGAGCTTCAGGTTTAACGACTTTATAACCGTAAACTTGAAGACCACGAATGATGTTACCAAAAGTTGTTTCAGACCTAATAGTTTCCATATTTGTCATCTGAGATGCAAATGTGAAACCCATCTTATGTCCAGCTATGATGCTATACTCGCTTCCGCTTTTGTATAGATTGTGACTTACATATACTGTAAATCTGTCAATCATACCTAAACGTCCGTTTCTCAATGGTGTACTTCCGTCACCAGTGATAGAAGCATCTTTAAGATCAGATTGCTTAATTAAGCCGCCTACCTTTGCAGGAATCACTAAAAAGCGATCACCTTCAGGGCAGTTAGCCTCATCAAGAACTGTGCCTAAATTTACAATAGACCCAATTACATTACTAGTAGTAAGTGAAATTGGAGAACTTGCTTCACCAAGGCCAATGTTACCAGAAATTCTTCCAGCAGCAGTTCCTTTATTTGATGCATGTACATCTGTGAGCATATCAGTTAAGACACGAGTATCAATTTTAATCTTCATTCGCTCGGAAGCGTCTTTAGACCACATATCCATCATATTAACGTCAGCTTGAACTTCGTCAATATCATCTTCGATACAAGCAAAATACTCACCTTTATCAATCATAAGCTGTAATTTTGCTTTGTCTGGTTGTTCTACGGTAAGAGTTTGACCCTTAACGTAAGTTTGTATGGTGATCTCAGGAGTGGTACGAATATTAACTGTATCACCCATATTTCTAATTTCACCTTCGTAGCTAGTATTGGAAATCGCTGACAACACTGTTGCGTCGTAGAAATTTTCAATTAGCTTTCCTGACCAAATCTCAGGAATAAAGTTACCCGTATACTGCGGGTGACCTGGAGATGTTGCATAAGCCATAGTGTTTAACTCCTTATTGTTATGCGGTTAGATTAAGCATTTACGATACGTCCCTGCTTTTGTGCAGCAAATATATCGCGTTCTATGCGATCCCTTTCTTTTTCACGGCCTTTGTATTTACCAAGCTGAACATCTTTAAAAAACGCTGTGATGTCTGCTGGCGAATATGTTTGACCTGAACTAGACTCAGGAGTGCCGGTATTTCTACCTCTTTTTGGCGCTATCTGTTTATCTAATTCATTGGCAGGTTTCGCGGATTGAGCATTTGGCGAACCATTTAAACTCTCCCAAGTAGTGAAAAAGTTAGAAACTCTAGTTGCGTCAAACTGCCTTTGTGCATCCTCTAAATAAGATTGTCTGCTAATACCTGTAAGGGGATCAGTCTGTAATAACCATGTTTGAAAATCTTGGTTATTATTTATGTCCTTCCAGTTAGGAACAGATTTATTTAACTCAGACCAAAAAATTTGTTCTTGAGATGATTTTGCATTTTTGGCTGCCTGTTCTACTCTAGGTAAAACATCAGATTGCAACGCTTGTATTCTATTTTCTAACTCAGCTATTCTATTTTGTGCAGCAGCAGATTCTTCTTTAGATACTTTACGCATTACATCAATAGATTCTCCGTATTCATCTATATCTGCTTGCGTTACTAATGAAGGTGGCTTAACAGGTTCAATAGGCTGTGTAGATTTAGCAGCATCCATAGAGGTAATTAACTGCTCCATCTGATTTAACCTATTTGTAAGATTCTGATTGTTCGCTTTAAGTTGCGGCACTTCAGCATTATACATTCCCTGTAAAGTTTTATACTTCTGCTCAAAACTTTCATCTTGAGTACCTGAAACTTTTTGCTCTTCTTGTTCAGGTTTAGTCGCTTGTTCAGGTGCACTGTCGGATGTATCAGTAACTTCTTCAGTTGTATCTTCTTGATTCATATCTTTATATAGTTCCTGTACTTCCTCAGATTGCTTTTGAACTTGCTTTGGTAGATTTTTTGCCATATTTAACGCTCCTTTTGGTATGCGTAATTAACCGGCTGTCACTAAGACTTTGCCGAAATTGACGGGGCATCTCTTAATAATTTATGTAACTCACTTAAAACTTGGCATCGCCCCTGTGCTAATGCCGTGTTCGTAGCAACATTTGGTAGCTGTTCTAACTCATGCATACGCCAGTTGTCAATCCATTCTTTAAGAATAGGATACTGATGTATAGATGAAGCTAAAGCATGAATAACCTCCGGTTCAGGTTTTATCATCCTTCACCTCCTGTTGCACGGTTACTCACTAGGTTGGCATCCATACCTCCTTGAGGGCTTCCGTCTGGTTGTCTAGGAACAGGACTTTGTTGCCCGCTTTGTTGTTGCGCGGCAATCTTTGACTGTAGCCTATCTGTAACGGCTGCCTTCTCACGGGACGGTACAATGTCATCCACAGGCATTTGCAACCCTTTAGCCACTTCGCGTAGTATAGCTGCGCGGCCATCCTTACCAATAATCTGCATATCCATTTCATTGGCGGTTGCGTTAAGAAATTCTAATCTACGCATATTAACTGTTTCTTTTATAGCTAAGTTAATTGCGCCACGAGGTTGTATTTCAAGATCTCCTTTAATACTTTCATCCTCGTCATATCTCATGTTGTAAATAAATTGTCTAGTTACTATAGGTTTAGTTACATCACTATCAATGTGCATAACTACCTGCCGTATCCCTTTACCAGCAGACCCCATAAGCATAGACAATCCTGATGCAGTTCGTCCTGCACCTTTGACATTTAAATCTCCGTATACATATGCAGGTATACCTGAATGGTCGTCAGCAAGTTTACTAAACTTATCATACACTGCCATTAATGTATTAGCATTATCATCAGGCTGGGTAAATCTAACAGCAGGTGAACTAGATCCTAAAGGATCGTTAGTTACTTGCCAGATTTTCCACGGGTGGATTTGCGTGATGTCTTCGTTGGGCGGGATTCTTTCCAAGTTAACTTCTGCTTGAGGCCCACTAGATATTCCCATGTTATTAACCAAAGCCCTTGCAGAAGCATTACAAACTCCCTGCAAGTCTTCAATAATCTCTGGAATACCTTTTCCCCAAAAAGCTCCAGGGCATTTAATAAACGACGTTTTAGCATAAGGTTTTTCTCCTAACGGGTCATAATTTAAAAGTGCTTTTATAATATAGTTACCTACAACCCATACACAAGCATCGTATTCTTTAGCAGGATCATCTATCTCTTCTTCGGTAAGACCCCATTCAAGAAGCATAGACCCACTAATTTTTCCCCAAAATTCTAAAGCATCAAATATTTCAGTAGGTCTTTGATACCCATGGAATTTACGTTCTTCGTCATCTTTTGTTAACTCTACGTCTTCATTTATCCAGCTTTGAGAATTTCCTAACTCAAGAAGTTTTCGTATAGCTTCATCATCATACCCAGGGACCCCTATAAGATCAGCTAACTCCATACGAGTTAAAGGATGATGTTGAAACAAATACCCATCTTTTAAACTTGTAATCCCTGGTTCAGGATACATTCTAAAAGGATCTACTCTTTCAAACTCAGGACCTATAGCATCCTCAGCTTCTACAGTTGTAGCTCCGTTTTCGTCAGTTATATACCCCAGTTTTCTTTGCCGCCTTACAATAGGGCCTTTTATAAACCCACACGGAAATGTAACAAGGTCAGTAATAAAATCATTAAAAGATTCAGGCCACCCACCTTGTACAAACTGGTCTTTAATTTTAAGTTTCATACGATGCACACGATTTTGTGCAGCTTGTAATACTCTAAACCTATAATCCTGATGAACCATTTCGCGTATCTCTGACATTTCCGTAGGAGAAGGAGCCTGTCCATGCATCTGTATAAGCTGCATAACATTCTGAGCGTATATGTCTTCTACTTCTTTAGCCTGTTCAGGAGATAAATCTGGTATAGGCGTAGGTTCTAATTCCCAAGGTGGGCTACCAGTTTCTAATAATATATCACGTAGCCAACTCTCTGCGGCCCGACATTTAACTTCGGTTAACATCATATAAATATCAGACCCACCTTGGTCTTGTATATTTCTTAGCTTGTCTGCTTCGTATTCACCATTACGTTGGCGCATAGCTCTAAGCATAATGTCTTCTATTGGTTTCTTTGCCATTCTGGCAGCTTCCCAACATTCTTTTAAATAAGACAGCATCCCCTGAAAAAGAGGATCAGATTGACGCTCGTCTAATTCTTTTTCAAGCGCAGCTTTCTTTTCCTCTTCTACAAGAGTAGCGTTATCAACAACACGTAATACAGATAGTCCTACCAATTACCTACCTCTTTTCATACCGTTTTTCATACCATTTTTATTTTGCATTGGTTTCTTTTTCTTATTACCGTTTTTGTTTTGCATTGGCGGTCTGCCTTTTTTGCTTCCGTAAGTGCCTGGTCCGTATGGCATATTGGTACTCCTTTGTTCAAATTTAAAAAACTAGACTTTTTTCCACTAAAATAAAAAGCTCTATAATCCACCTATACACCCCCATAAAAACGTTGGCAACAAAAAAATGGGGGGCGTAGGAGAATCATGCCTGATATTTTTAAGTACGCCCCCCAATAATATCCACCGGGAGTTGAAGTAGATAACACCATCGTATCAGGTCCATCCACCTGCCGCAACACGTTTTACATCTCGTCGTTGTAAAACTAATGCACCTTCACCTGCACTAGTTATGTGTAACATAAGGTACTGAAGAGCTTCAGCAATATGAGAATGTTTATTTTTATGTATAGATTCATTCTTATGATGGTATCTATACCCGCCCATCATTGCAGATTTTAAATTAGTACAGCTTGGATCTATAAGAAATGCAGAGTCACCGTCTACATGCCGCATAAGAAAATCATCAACAGCATTTAACCTTGCAGATATATTATTAGTTTTTGCAGGAAATACCCTGAACCCTTCTGTTTTTATAATATCTACTGCACTACGCTCATCTGTCTGTGCTCTTTGTATACCAGCCGGATCTGTAACTATAATAACAGGTGCGCCCGAAAACTTTTCGTATATAAGTGGTTTTAGCACTGACCTTATAAATCTTTGTACACCCATGCCAAAACTTACAGCTTCTCCTAGTATCAATGCTCTGCCTCTAGGATCCTGTTGCCCAATAACAGCAGCTGGTGTTAAACCTAAATCCATACCTATAACTATTGGTCGCACACCATTTATTATAGAACGTATAGGTTCTCTAGCCATATGGTAGTCAGGTCTAAAATATTTATACACAGGTTGTCCAGCTGAGCTTAATCCATATTCACCATCAATATATACACGTATGTATTCTTCTGACCTACCTTGAGTGTCGTAGTACCCATCCGGAAGATTCTCAACATTTTCCGCAAACGTACTCCTGCCGGAGGGTTGTTTAAATACATCCCAGCCGTTGTCATTTTCACTGACTCCGTCAGCTGGATTGAGCTTTTCCATCTGGTAGTACCACCAAGTGTCCATTGTAGGAGGGTTCGTGTCCCCCCACATTCCAAACCATGAGGGGCCACCGTCTTTGGACGATGGAAAACGACCAATACGTTTAGACATGGCGTCCACAATGTCAGGGTGTATGTCGCGACACTCATTAAACCACGCAAAAGTTAACTCAAGCGAGTTAAGATTGGCGACATCATCTGCGTCGTCCAGTGCTCTAAACATAACTTCGCACTCGACGTCACCGACTTTAAAGAAGTATGTTTTAGTTGTACGCATAAACTGTCCGCACGGCCCTGGTGGAAACCAATCAAGAAAAGTTTTAATAGTTGTATCCTGTAATTGCCTTGCAGTTTCACGTACCACTGCCGCACGTGTTCGTCGGATTCCGTTTTTATCTGGTTTTTGCATGGAAGCACGACGTATTACCTCAAAAGAACATGCTACAGATTTGCCCGACCCTACAGGGCCCATAAACGCTCTCATTTTTGCGTCGGATTCCATAAATTTCTTTGCAGTATGGGGTGGTGTATAGTCTATATCCAATGGCTACCTCCCTATTCCGTAAGGCATAACTACAAATTTCCTGCGTTTTTTATTCCCACGTGCTATCTTTACTTTATAAGAAACTTCATAGTCATCAAGAAGCTTTGTAAAAACCTGACAGCTATTCATATCAGCAAACTCTGCTGCAGGAGACCCTTCAAAAAAACTAACTAAGCTATCTGTTATCTTCGATGGAAGATTGGACTGTTGTTGACGCTTCATGTTCAACGACAGGTCCTGTTCGCTCAAGTTCGTTTCCGAGGTTAATTGTAATTCTAACTCCGCCATTAGTTCCCTCTGCAATATTATCGTTCTTTGGCTCTAACCCACTCCATTTTATCGTGTGTTTAATTAAATCAGCCTTTACAGCTGCGTTTACTTCCGGATTATGTATCATTGTCCATGAAGTTGTAAGCAGTTCTTCAGCTTGTGCACGGGCTTTAAGCCGGAAAGTCATACCTTCTTCTCGTATACTGGTGCGATAGCCTTCGACTTTCTTTAAAAATATAGGATCTTTATTGTATCTTAGCATATCGTCAGCAGAAATACGGTGTCTGGCGAATACTTCTTCAGTAGTTTCACCGCTGGCTTCAAGCATAAGCGCAATATCAAAAGCTAATCTGTCTGACCACTTGGTGTGTTTCAAAGGTAAGCTGTCCATATTTTTAGTATATACTTATTTTATTTATAAGTGTCAAGGCTATGCGCTAACTATACACACTTATTTTTTTGGTTCTTAGTTTAAGCGGTTTACGTATACCGGGGTGGGGTCATAAAAAGCCAGTCCGACTACCCCCCTCCGACACACTAGCACTAGCAAAACACTTAAAATTTATGGCATCTTAAAACCCGCAGAAAGCCTGGGGATTTGACATTTTTTGACTTTCGTGTATAGTTATATCATCAGCAAATCAAGCAAGACTGATATAACCACACGGGCAACCCGTGTGCCCGTGCAACTATGGAGGTTTGTCAAGTGGCAAATTTTTACAAGGTGGTCGCTGCCATTAATGGCGACAAGGTCGATCTTACTGCTAAGGTCGTTGATGCACAGCCTAACTATTCGCAAGAGAAGTTGGGCGACTTTATGGCTAAGTTAATTACTTGCGGTTTAGCTTTCAATGCATATAACTTCTATGTGCCTGAGCTTCACTCTAAGAAACCTGGTCATAACTTATCGGCTAAGTCGATGCAGGATTTCATTGAGAAATCTAATCCTACGTTTACCATGACTATCGCATGGATCAAAACTAGGACTGGCCGCAAGTTTCCATCTCCGAAACTTGTGATCTCAACGCTTCCTGCTCCGAGCTTGCAGGTGCAACCTGACGCGAATCCTACTCTAGAGATTGAGATATAGTCGCACACACTACGGATCAGGATCTTCGGATCCTGGTCCAGAAGGGAAACACAATGGAAATACTTTTCTTTACTATCTTTATAATAATGATCTTTGCATTTATATACTTTAGAATGTGGAGACCATAACACAACATGGATTGAGCTGACTTCGGTTGGCTCTTTCCTTTTTTATTTTTCTTTTTTATTTCCCCCCCCTATACCATACATCGGGGGGTCCGAGCTTGCATACTACCACGTGTATACCATAGCAATACACCCCAGGTATGCGTATAGTTACTACCATAAGTATACAATCTAAATAATCTAAGTGTTATTATACACAATACACCCATATTTATATCCTCTCACTATACACCATAGTGTGTATACTTTAAGTGTATAGCTAGGTTTATGTTAGTATACACCATATGTATTAATCTATTTAATCTAAATAATATACGTTTTTTATATATATCATACACTAAATTTTATATGAGGGTAATACATATAATTTTCGGTACACCATATTATTATTAGATTATTAGATTAAATAGATTAAATTACTTTAAGTACTTGAATTTATTACAACTATACAATCTACATATTCAACGGGATTTGACAAATTTTTCGATTTCGGTATAATATAAGGATCGAACAGCGATTGTTCGTATATATACTATATATATATTGTAGTGTATATTTAACCTTAATTATATGGAGAATTTATATGCCTATATTCACTGGTAATGTAAAGAAGATACTAACACCTATTAGTAAGAAGCTTACTATAGCTATTGCTAGTAACACAGATACTTGTACTGTGTATAATAACGATGGTAGTAATGGAGCATTAACTGCTGAACGTCTATATGCTGACCTTAAGACGGCTAGTATGGATAAGAATATTATTGCCAAGTATGGTGTCAAAGGTATGGATATATTCGATCCTACTAACAATGGTACTACACCACAGATTATGGAGAAAGTAAGGAAAAATGCAGATGGTACTGATAGCCGTAGTGTATACTTAATGTTATCCAATGGTGTAAGACCTGCTCAAGTAAGAGCCAAGGCTATTGATATTGAGATATAATATCGCACCTTTACCATTCATAGTGATAGCTGGTATGTTATACTGGCTATTACTAACCAACTATATAATTCAATGATGTTATTAACGGAGGATTACTATGAAACATCTTATGTCTTTTAATACTAACAATGTATCGCTTACATTAAGCAGACTTACTACATCTATACCTGAGTTCAATGGTGGTATTGGTGTAGTGTACAGGGTAACTATACAAGAGCCTTGTAAACAACCAAGGGTATACGACAGTATGCTACAGAATAATGCATTCGGTATATTTGAGCAACGTAAAAAGGAGGTATTAAGTAATGGGTAGTAACAGACAACAGTATAAGGGTGCTAATCATACAAAGGTTAGCATCTATTATCAGGACGATAACGACGACAATGGACAGTACAGTACTTGGGTGGTTAGTGATAACCTTACATCAGGTGGTAATGTCAAGTACTACTTCTATAAGAAGATGGCATACCTTGACTATAACAAGAGAGTTAAGGCTGTCAAAACATATGGTAAGACAGTACGTAATGGTAAGTAGAGCCATACTACGAGTATTAAAAGCATTAGTATTGTGTGTAGGAATATATGCAATACTAATGTATGTGCTTGTAACATTTATTAACAACAATAATTGCTGTGATGATTACACTATTGACCTTAGTGGTTTATCGTCAGAGTTTTGGTGTCCTTGTGACACAGAGAGGTGAGAGGTATGAGTTTATGTAGAGTATGTAGCAGTGCTATTAACCCCAAACGTGTTGAGTTAGGGTATAGTATATGCATAACCTGTGGCGATAAACAAGCCAAAGAAGTTGTACATACTGTGCTACCCTTACACAAATCCAATTATATGTTAGTCACTAACCGAAAGGAACTGATTGGGTTTAATACCAAGGGTGGTATAGTTAAATGAGAGAGGTAACAGCTAAGCGATTGTTTATGTTACGTAATAAAAACAATAACACATTGGTAAAGGACGAGAATGGCAACGACCTTTACTTCAACAACAAAATAACAGCCAAACAATATAGGCAAGTAGGACAGGTAGTGACCTACGGCATTGACCATAACAAATATAAAGGAGGTAAAATATAATGCGAGCCGAATTATTAAAGAACACACTTAAAGATTTATTTTCATCTAAACGTGCAGTAATGGTAGAGAGTGAGCCAGGTGGTGGTAAGACAGAGATAGTAGGGCAAGTTGCTAAAGAACTTGGTGTAAACTTTATACACAAACATATACCTACTATGCTAGTCGAAGACTTTGGTATTCCATTTCCTACTGGTGATGCACTAACTTACAAAATACAGTCTTGGTTTCCACGTGATCCTAATTGGGAAGGTATACTGTTGTTTGATGACTTTAAGCAGACAGGTAACGACCTTCAAAAGGTAGTTGCTAACATCATTCAAGCCAGGGAATTGCACGGCTTGTACCTACCAAGAGGTTGTCAGGTAGTTATGACAGGTAATCGTACACAGGACAGGGCAGGTTCACATAAGATGCTTACCCATTTGAGTAACAGATATACTAGACTAGAACTTGATACACACATTGATGACTGGACTAAGTATGCTATTGCTAGGAGACCTATTGCTGTAAAGCCTGAAGTTATTTCCTTTGCACGTTTCAGACCTAACCTACTGCATGACTTTGATCCACAACGAGAGTCTAACCCTACACCACGTGCTTGGGTAGAGGGTGTCAGTGATTTACTTGGTACTGTACCACCTGAAGCAGAGTATGAAGTGTTCAGGGGTGCTGTCGGTGATGGTGCTGCGTCAGAGTTTATGGCTATGCTTAAGACACATAGACGTTTACCTGATCCACAAAGTATTATTGACAACCCAATGACAGCAAAGGTAGCTGATGGTGAAGATAAGAATATGATTAACTATGCTCTTGCTGGGGCACTATCACATCGTGCAACTAGAGAGAACTTTGGGAACATAATCAAGTACACTAACAGATTACCTGATGAGTTTAGTGTGCTAACTGTAACTCTTGCTATGCGTAAAGATGTTACATTATCAGAAACACAAGCGTTTACTGACTGGTCTGTTACAGTTGGTAATGCAGTATTATTCTAGGAGGTATATATGTCATTAGATTCTAAAGCAGTATTAGTTCAGTTAAGTTTAGGTATGCCTACGTTCAGGCGACTAGACAAGACAGCTACTAACAAAGTACAAGAGTACTTTCGTATGAGCAACAAGACTGGTTCGTTTACCAAGAGATGTATTATCAGCCAAACACTTGATAATATTACAGACTTGGAAACTAAGATACGGACTTGGTTCTACGACAGTACATTACCTTGGGGTATGAAAGGTGTGCATTTGTTATCAAGTAGAAACCTTATGTCATTCCGTTCAGAGTTTAACGAGTGGAAAAAACTATGGAACTATGACGTTACACAGTTTCATATTGAGTATCCACAACTTAAGATAGATGCTACTAGGTATCTAGGTGATAGTTATAATCCTAAAGACTATCCACCTGAAGATACTATAGCCGAAAGGTTCAAGCTTGATGTGGCTATCCTTCCTGTACCTGCTGATGATTTCAGAGTCGAGCTTACCGATGTAGAAAGAGCAGAGTTACAGGAGGAACTTACCAAGAGAAAGGCTAAAGCAGAGCAGCATGCACAAGAGGAGTTGCAATCTAGATTGTATGAACCACTCAAAGCATTAGCTACTGCATTGGCTGATCCAATAGCTGTGTTCAGAGATAGTAAAGTTACTAACTTAGAAAATATAGTTAGGAGTATAGATAAGTTAAACTTTATGGACGACCCTACCATAGACAGTATCAAAGCAGAGATACAAGCTAAACTTATGAAACATAACATTAATACATTGCGTAATGATCCTGTGTTAAGACAACAGAAAGGTGATGAAGCACAGGAAATTGTGAGGAAAATGTCAGCGTTTATGGGGACCCCTGTAGACACGACACAAGTAATTGTTGGAAACAATTACGCAGACGATATAGTTAATTTTACAACAAAGGAGAATGTATGACATCACTACCTATATCTATAGACAACAGATGTATCGAAGGTTACGAACCTAAACCTATTGACGATGCTATGAAAACTAGACTTGAGCAGAAGATTAGTAAGCTTAAGTCACAACTTATGTTGGACTATTCGTTTTGGGGGTACATTGCTATGAACCTACCATTCAGACTAGCAACAACAGAAGAACAGATAGCTATACCTACAGCAGGTGTTAGCTACACAGAAGTTATATTCAATCCTTGGTTTATCCAAGGGTTGAGTACTGACGAAGATATATTCTTGGGTGCTCACGAGTTGTTCCACCCTATGCTTGAACATCTTGATAGACGACAAGGTAGAGATCCGAGGCTATGGAATATAGCAGGTGACTATGTAATCAATTACTATCTTGTAGCTGACGGCATTGGTAAGATGATAGCTGGTGGTTGCTACAACAAAGAATTGTTTGAGAAGTTTGATGGCAATACTGACAAGATATACAACGAAATATCTAAAGACCCTAGCAAGTATGGACACGGAGATGATGGAGATACACCATTTGATGTGCAGATAGAAGATGGTCAAGGTAAATCACAAGCTGAAATCGAACAACGTAAACAACAATGGAAGGTACTTATAGCACAAGCATTACAAACAGCTAAAGCAGCAGGTAATGTAAGTGCTAATTTAGAACTTCTTGTGGGTGAGTTGTTGCAACCTAAAGTAGACTGGGCAAAAGTTATGAGAGAGTTTCAAGAGAAAGCCATAACAGATGACAGATCGTTCTCGAGATTAAACAGACGTTTTATATCACAAGACCTTATACTACCTGCTAAAAGTGGTGAACAACTAGGCGAGGTAGCATATGCTATGGATATGTCAGGGTCTTGTTTAGATTACACAACCCAGTTTATGTCAGAACTTAATGCAGTATGCCAAGAACTTAAACCTAAGAAAATACATATCATATACTTTGATAGTGAAGTATGTGGCTATGATGTATTTGAGCAAGGCGAAGAGGTTACGTACAATCCCAAAGGTGGGGGTGGTACTGCCTTTAGTCCTGTATTTAAATTTATGGAAGAGCAAGACATAAACCCTGTGTCTTGTGTATTCCTTACAGACTTGGAGTGTTCAGACTTTGGTGATGCTCCCGACTACCCAGTACTATGGGTGTCTACCGAGAAGGGCGAAGCACCTTTCGGTGAAATTGTTTTAATGTAGTATAGGAGGTATAAATGGCTACAGTTAGATTTAGTAACGAATTTAAAAACACAGTAATAAAAAATGCAGAAAATATGTTTGACAATAAAGTTAACAATGTGATTACAACAGAAGTGCCATCCCATTGGGCAGAACATATATATGTCAAGATGTTTGGGCAAGACAATATAGATAAGATGAATGCTTTAGATGAACAGTATTTTGATAGTGCATCTCAAATAACTTTCAATGGGTTTAGTAATATCCACAACTCAACTAGGAATAGTACTAATCCAATACCTAAAATATGTGACGCACAAGAATACAAAGCTGAATATCTAAATGAGAAATCAAAGACTGATGCTTGGACAATATATAGCTGGAATGGAAGAAGAGGGTTTAAAAGTATTGAAATGAAATTCAACACAAAGAAAAGAATACCAACTAGATTACCTGATGGTATTAAAGGTTGTTCAGATTGTAGAATATGGTCAAGGAATATGGAGGTTACTTTGTCAGCCCAAGATGATAGATGGTCAACCTTATGGGATGAATGGGTAACGTTTCGTATGAAGATTGAGAAACAAGTATTTGCTAGAAAGAAATTTATTACTGGTGTTAATACCATTATGGATACATACAATACTCTCGGTCCTGCTCTTAAAGTATTTCCTGGCTTATGGGATTTAATTGAAGACAAATACAAAGACAGACATAGAGCAGAAGATAAGAAAGCTAATGCTAAGACAGTAGCTAAAGAATTATCTAATGCTGTTGATGTTAATAGTTTGACTGCACAAGTTACTGCTCACAAACTAACTAAATAATTCAACCAAGAGGATATGGCAGAGTGGTTATGCATTGGATTGCAAATCCAATTAGGTGGGTTCAATTCCCACTATCCTCTCCATTATGGAGATAACATAAATGTACAATAAAAATTATTCAGAACTAAACTCATACCAAGAAGTTGAAGCTTACTTTTCTAGGGCAAGAAATCCTGAAAAGGGTAGACCATTTAGAAACTGGGGTATAATAAATAAAAACCAAGCAATGAGTGGAGTATCATATGCTGTAAAGTTTAGGTGGCCACACAGTAAAGAAGATACTATATGCAATATATATCCAAACAATACTATAGAATTTGTGTATCCAAAAGATTGTATAAGTTGGCACGGAACTACTTTAGTTGGTAGCTTTACAAGAGGTCTTCCTATGGTATTTACAAGAGTGAAGACTGGTAAATACAGATTGACACATAGTAAAGTAGCACGAGATTACTATGACAAAGTAACAGATGAAGCTGACAAGCATAATAAAAAACTAAACATTGACCATAGTGATTCTAACTGGAGATATGCTTGGTCAGAATACTATAGGTGGTTAAGAAACGCACCTAACCAAGAATACTTTGAGGGTATTACATTTGATTTGGTTACTGGCAAATGTATTAATCCTAGAGATGATTTGCAGGTAGAAATTAATCAAGAGAATAAAAAAGAATGGTTGCGTACTATAAAGAAATTTAAGAAAGGTTTACGTTTAAGAGCCAAGACTCAAGTGTTTACTTCCTTGGTTGATGATGCTGTTAAAGTAAGACAGAAAGCAAGACAAGAGAATATATACAACAGAGAAAAGGTAGACTTAAGCGAGTCTGATAATGTAGACTGGATAGTTCATTGTATGAGAGAAGATAAATATCCAATCGAATTACTTAAAGCTATGGTTGATTATATGTACGATTACTACCAAGGATATTATTACTGGGAAATTAAAGTGTACAACCACAAAGAAATTATAGGTAACATAAACAAAATATTTAATAAGTTATCTGTTCCACTAAGAGAAAAATTTAATGTATTTAAAGGAGATATAAGACCGTGACTATTATAGTATATGATGGCAAGACATTAGCCACAGATAAAATGGCAATAGACCAAGACATAAAACAATCAACAAATAAAGCTTGGTATGCACAACACCCTCAACTTGGTAAAGTAATTATATCAGGTGCAGGAGAGTTAAATAAAATACAAGATATGATGAGTTGGTATTTAAAAGGTGCAGAGCCTGACAAATTTCCCAAGTCTCAAATGTCTACACCTTTCTGTCAGTTTATAGTAATAACTAAACGAAATGGTTATGCATCAAACTTATTACGTTGGGAACAACACCCTGCTCCTATAAAAATGGGTGAAAGTATTTATGCTATTGGGCAAGGTAGTCACTTTGCTTATGGTGCTATGGCTATGGGAGCATCAGCAGAACAAGCAGTACAAGTAGCCAATAGATTTTCAATCTTTTGTGGTCTAGGAGTAGACACATACACATTGTTAAAGGAGAAACAAAATGCCGAAGAAAAATAAACAAACACCTTATGAACAAGCAGTACAAATGTTTGTAGATAATCCTAAAGTAGCACTATCAAGGGTAGCCCATAAGACTGGGTTACCTATGAAAAATATAAAATATATCAGAGATAACAGAGGTACATCTGATGAAGTATTTTATAAAGGGTTTAGTGAAAAACAATCTAGTTTTCTTGAAGACAGATTGACTTTACTTAAGGAAGCTATAGACTTAACAGGCAACACTAGACATAAAGACTATGGTAATCCTGTGACTAATCATAAACATATCGCACTTATATTCAATGCTATTACTGGACACAATCTTACTGCAAGAGATGTTGCGTTGCTTCATACTTGTACTAAGTTATCTAGAGGGCAGGTCAGCCCTAAGAAAAAAGATCATTACATAGATAGAATGGCTTATGCAGGTATAGAATATGAATGTGCTATGGCAGAGAAAAACTAATGGACATAGTTACTATAGACTTTGAAACATATTACGACAAAGATTATTCCTTGCGTAAGATGACTACTGAAGCTTACATAAGAGACGAAAGGTTTGAAGTCTTAGGGGTTGCTACTAAATGTGGTAGCAATTCCCCAGAATGGGTATCGCATAACATACAGGAACATCTTGACAGTTTAAATCTACAAGACAAAGCTATTCTTGCACACAACACTGTGTTTGATGGTGCTATATTATCTTGGATCTATAATGTAAAACCTAAGTTTTGGTTTGATACTATGTCAATGGCAAGACCTACTAATGCAAACACTACTGGTTGTAGTCTTGATGCTTTAGCATACGCAAATAGAATAGGTGTTAAAGGTAAAGAAATACTTAACTCTATTGGAAAACATAAAGAAGATTTTACTTCAGAAGAATGGGGTAGGTTTGAGCAGTATTGTATTAATGATGTAGAACTAACTTATAAACTATTTAACAAACTTAAAACTTCCGAAGAGTATGTTATATACAACGGAGATACTTTCCCTTTGTCAGAGTTAATGGTTATAGATAGCACTATAAGAATGTATACTGAACCAAGTATAATACTAGACAAACAAATATTAAAAGATCATTTACGTAAGGTAAAAGCAAAGAAAGCTAAGCTGTTAAAAGATTTAACAGATGTGTGTAAACGTATGCCTGATATGGTAAACTTTACTGATGATGATGATATGACTCGCAAAGTAATTATGAGTGACAAGAAGTTTGCACAATTACTTGAAAGGTTTGGGGTTGAACCTCCTACAAAGATAAGTCCTGCTACTGGCAAACTAACATATGCTTTTGCTAAAACTGATGAAGAGTTTGTAGCTATGAAAGACAGTAGTGATATAGTTGTATCTACACTAGTTAATACAAGACTAGGTACTAAGTCTACTATAGAAGAAACTAGAACAGAAAACCTAATCAAAGTTGCAGATAGAGGTAAGCTACCTATAATGTTAAACTATTATGGTGCACACACCGGAAGGTTTTCAGGGGGTGACAAGTTAAACTTACAGAACTTACCACGTAATGGTGCAATACGAAGGGCCCTTACAGCAGACAAAGGTAAGGTACTCATAGCCTGTGATTCTTCACAAATAGAAGCAAGAGTATTGGCATGGCTAGCAAAAGAAACAGAGTTAGTCAAAGCTTTTAAGGAAGGCAGAGATGTGTACAGTGAATTTGCATCTAAAGTATTTGGCAGGAAGATAACCAAAGAAGATACAAGTTCAAGGTTCATAGGTAAGACTTGCATACTAGGTTTAGGTTACGGCATGGGGTCTCATAAATACTGGGATACTGTTAACAAAGGATTAAAATCTATAAACCTAGACAAATACGAACCACGGCAAATGGTAAGTATAGAAATGGCTAAACAAATTGTTACTCTTTATCGTAGAGAGAATCAAAATATTGTAGACTTTTGGCAGGTGTGTGACTATGCACTGCAACACATAGCAAACAACACAGAGTTTACTATAGCTAACCATAAAGAATATTTTATGGAAACAGAAAGTAGAGGTATCCCTTTACCAAATGGAATGTGGATAAAGTATCCTGCATTACACAACTATCATGGAGATTGGAGATACATATCTAACAGCAGAACTTTTAGGAAGTATATAAAAGCTAAAGTTGCTGGAACTTCTTTAGAAGATAAAGACTGGACTAATATATATGGAGGTAAAATAACAGAGAATATTGTTCAGGCTTTAGCTCGGATTATTATATCAGAGCAAATGATTGGGATAAGCAAACATTATCCTATTGCGTTTCAAGTGCATGACGAAATCATTGTCTCAGTTGATAAGACTGAAAAAGCAAACGCACTGAAACTTATTACAGAAACTATGTCAACACCTCCTACCTGGGCCCCAGACTTACCTGTGGCATGTGAAGCAGGAGTTGGCAGTAATTACGGAGAAGTTAAGTGACTAATATAAAAGAAGTAAAACGGCAACGTACCAACCAACAAGTATTAGAGGTACTAGAAATAGCAAAGAGAACTATAAAAGAAGCAGACTATGCTTCCAGTTTTATGCTGATGGTTAAAGTTGATAACAAATATCTAAGATTTTCATCAGAACTTACTGACGTTATGGAATTAATATCACAGTTAGAACTAATGAAACATGATTTATTCCAACGAATGTCTGACACAGCAGAAGATGTAGACAATGGATCACCTACAAAAACCTAAAGCTGTTCCATTTAGGTTTGGGGCTACTGACGATAACCATGAATGGTTGGTAGCCTCACCTTTAACTGACGACTTTACACCTACAATAAGAGATGAACAAAAAGAAACTTTGTATCACATAGAAAATTATGGGGTGTGGACAGATATGATGTACCACAAACCATTAGGTGAAGAATCTTACTTAAGAACAACCTTTAAACGTGGAGCAGATGGGAGAAAAATAAATGACAAAGTTTAATGAATCTGATATAATAACCATACAGAATTATTGGAAAGATAATAAAGGAAGACCTCAAGGAGTTATGAAAACTGGTGGTATTCACGTAGAAAGAACAAAAGAAAAAACATTTGGGTTACAAGATTTAGCAAACCACTTTAACATTACAGAGGGGCAAGCAAGACGAATCTTGTATGTAAAAGGAAAAAAATAATGAACCTATCACATTCGTTTTCATCTATTAAGATGTACGAAAACTGTCCTAAAAGATATTACCATCAAAAGATTACTAAGGAAGTGGAAGATGTAGGTAGTGCGGCTACTATATATGGCACACGTGTGCATGCGGACCTAGAAGAACGTTTAGCAAATGGTAAGAAGTTGACAGAGGAAACAGCTAAGCATGAAAATTTATGTGCTGAAATTCTTAAGACTAAGTCTGAAGTATTAGTAGAACAAAAAATGTGTTTAACTAAAGAGTTTACACCAACTACTTGGATGGCAAAAGACGCTTGGTTCAGATCTATAGTGGATGTACTATTACTTAATGAAAAGTCAGCTACAGTTATGGATTGGAAGACAGGTAAACGTAGACCTGACTTTATGCAATTGGAATTATTTGCTATGCAAATTTTCTTTCACTACCCTAAGATAGAAAAAGTAATAACATCTTTTGTATGGCTAAAAGAATTAGGTACAGATACTAAAGTATTTAAACGTGATAAAGATTTACAAAGTATTATAAATAAATTTCTTATAAAACTTAAACATATATACACATCAGTTAAAACAGATAACTGGATACCAAAACCTAGTGGGTTATGCAGGTTTTGTCCGTGTAATAATTTTTGTGAATATGCTAAGTAATACTTGACACTGGTGTAAAGATAGCTATATTAACAGTATGGCTACTACACCTGAAGGAAAAATAAAAAAGAAACTAGACACTATGTTAAAAGAACTTGGTGTGTGGTATTACAGTCCTCAAGCAGGACCATTTGGCAAAGCAGGTATACCTGATAGAATTGCTATTGTTAATGGAACGTTTGTAGGAATAGAATGTAAAGCTAGTAAGTCAAAGAAACCTACAGCTTTACAGATAAAATGTATGGAAGATATAACTAAAGCAGGGGGGAAATGTTTTGTTGTCTGTGATGACGAAACTATACAAGAAGTAAAACATTATATAGGAGAACATAATGATAGTAGTCGAAGATGCTAAAGCTTTAGCATTAAAGTTAAACCAACCTGATAGGGTACTTAACTGTATACCATCAGCTAAGACAATTAATATGCAAGGAAGAGAAATAGTAGTAACACCACATAAAGTAGATGAAGTAACTATACTTAGAAACTTAGGTATAAATGCACCATCACCTATAATGTATTACTATAAGTGGGCAGGTATGTATGAGCCATACCAACACCAAAAGATTACATCTGCTTTTTTAACAATGAATAGAAGAGGGTTAGTGCTAAACGAAATAGGTACTGGCAAAACTCAAAGTGCTTTGTGGGCGGCTGATTACCTTATGGAATCTAAAACAATACAAAGATGTCTAATAGTGTCACCACTATCTACTCTTGAACGAGTATGGGATGATGCTATATTTATGAACTTCCCTCATAGAAAATCAGTAATACTACATGGTACTGCTAGCAAACGGCTAAAGTTATTACAAACAAATGCAGACTTCTTTATAATTAACCATGATGGATTTAATATTATAGCTGACACAGCTAAAGATATATTTGATTTACTTATTGTAGATGAAGCCGCAGTATATAGAACACCATCAACTAAAAGATTTCGTATACTACGTAAGTGGATTGAACATCACCCTGATATGAGATTGTGGTTGATGACTGGTACACCTACACCTAATGAACCAACAGATGCTTGGGCATTGTCTAAACTAGTAGGCAGTCCATACGTTACTAAAACTTATACAGCTTTTAAAGAATTAGTAATGATGAAAGTTGGTCAATGGAGATGGTTACCAAGACCTGAATCTATAGACATAGTAAAGAAAACATTACAACCTGCTATACGATATGCAAGAGATGAATGTTTTGATTTACCACCTACTGTATATCAAACAAGAAAAGCAGACTTAACACCTGAACAAAATAAACATTACAAAGCAATGCTTAGAACATTTGTTACAGAGTTATCTACAGAAGGAACTATAACAGCAGTTAACGAAGCTGTTAAGATGCAGAAACTAATACAGATAGCTTGTGGTGTAGCATACGGAGATGACGGACGTCACATAGAACTAGCATGTACACCTAGAGTTAATCTTGTAAAAGAAATAATAGAAGAAGTGGGTAATAAAGTTATTATATTTGTTCCTCTTACTGGAACATTAAAGATGTTAGATAAAGAACTATCTAAACATTGGTCAGTTGATATTGTAAATGGTGAAGTATCATCATCTAAACGCAGTACAATATTTAACAACTTTCAAAATGCAGTAGACCCACATGTATTAATAGCACATCCTGCTACTATGGCACATGGTCTTACGTTAACAGCCGCAGATACTATTGTATGGTACGGACCTATTACAAGTAATGAACAGTATGTACAAGCAAATGGTAGGATAGAACGGATAGGTAAAAAGTATTCGTCTAATGTAATACATATAGAGTCTACTGATTTAGAATACAAAATGTATGAACGCTTACGTAAAAAGCAAAGACTACAAGGACTACTATTAGATTTAATTCAAACAGAAAATAAGGAGGATAATTAATGGAAAAAGTAGACGCAGTAATTAAAACATATTTAAAACTTAGAGGACAGAAAGAAGCTATAGAAGCTGAAGCAAAAACAAAAGTAAAAGACATAGTTGCAAAGCTATCTAAACTTGAATCGTTCCTTAAAATAAAAGCAGATGAGCAAGGTGTAACACAGTTTAAAACTGAAGATGGTACAGCTTTCTTAACAACAAATGATTATGCTCAAGTAGGAGACTGGGATGAAGTATTAGGTTTTATTGTTAAGAACGAAGCTTATGATCTACTAGAAAAAAGAGTAAGCAAGTATGCAGTACGAGGTTACATAGATGCTAATAAATCTGTTCCTAATGGTATTAACTATGGAACTAGAATAAGTCTTTCAGTTAGAAAACCTACAACAAAAGTAGAAGACTAATGGCTATACCTAAGATACACACTAGAGATTCATGTTTTGCTGTTGATGATTATCACCAGGGCAAAGACAACAATCAACTACCAATATCTTTAGACGTAGTTATTGTAGGTGCAAACCCAAAGTTATCTAAATCATGGTACAAATATGAATGGTCACCTGAAAGAGATACTAACTTACCTGATTGTTATTCGTTTGATGGTACTAAACCTAGTGAATATAGTAATGATCCACAAAATGACATCTGTGCTACCTGTCCTCAGAACGCATGGGGTTCTAAAATATCCCCAACTGGTGGAAAGATTAAAGCATGTTCCGACCAAAAAAGATTAGCAGTAACATTAGCAGATGCAACTGATGGTACTATATATTTACTACAAGTTACACCTACATCACTAAAGAATTTAAATTTGTACCAAAAAGATTTATTGGTACGTGGAATACCCCCTGAGATAATAAGAACTAAATTATCGTTTGATAAAGAATCTAATTATCCCAAGCTAAAGTTTAACTTTGTTGGATTTAACCCAACTTCTGCACAAGCAAATGTAGATAAGTTGTTAGGCTCTAACGAAGTTAAAATAGTAACGGGGGAACTGGTTGTCCAAGATGGGCATACACAATCAACGTCTGCCAGTAGCTACGGCTTTACTGAAGAAGTTGGTTTTACTTTAACTCAATATGAACAAGGAGGTTCACATGAATAAAACTTTTACTACTGAAAAGGGAGTAGCTTACTACCCTTATATCTCAGCACCTGATACTAAATTTGATGAGCAAGGACATTACAAAGTTAATCTTTGTCTGTCTCAAGATAAAGCTAAACCTATTGTTGAAATGATTAACAACGAAATACTATCAGGTATTAAAGCTTTAAAAGCAGACAAGCCTAATGCTACTATTAAACAAGCACCACTGCCTTACGCAGATGAAACAGATGAAGATGGTAATCCTACTGGTAATGTGATTATTAAATTCAAATCTAAAGCGGCATATAAACCTGCTGTGTTTGATAGCAAAGGTACTATGATGCCTAACTCTAACATCTATGGTGGCTCTGAAATTAAAGTAAGTGGTTCTATTTCGTTTTACCACACAGGTTCTATAGGTGCAGGTGTATCTATAAGGCTACGTGCAGTACAGGTAATACAATATGTTGAAGGTGCTGTTGGTGCTACTAAGTTTGGCTTTGGTGAAGAAGAAGGATTTACATTAGAAGATCCTGATACTAATGTGACGGACACTACAGTTACCGTAGAGGAGAACATTACACCTACGACATCAAATGTTAAACCTATCAAGCCTGTAACAAAGCTTAACCCTGCAGCAGCTGCACCGAAAGCAGAGACACCACAAGAAGTTGAGACGCCTAAAGCTGGAGTAGCTGGAGCTGGAGCAGGATTAGCTGACGAAATTGCTCAGCTTATTAATGATACAGATGCTGATGATGCCTAAGCCTATCGACTTTAAAAAAGTAGAAGCTTTAAGAAAGCATATGCTCTTGACAATTAAAGATATGTCATATCTACTTAGTGTTACTCGCATGACATATTATAGTTGGATAAAAGGAGGACCTGTAAGGAAATCAAATGATAAAAAAGTAAGAGCAATGCTTAAGCAACTGTTGGACATAATGACTGTGCATGAATGGCCTAGCCCTAATATAATAGCTCTAGAACCTAAAGAAAGAAGGGTAAGATTATTAGAGTTATTAGATAAAAATGCTGTAAAAAGCTAGGTACAAACACACACGGTCATATTGTTTCACCCCTCTGAGGGGCTTTAAAACGAACCGTTTTTTAGTTATGAAGGTGGTGGTGCTTCCTCCAGCATAGAACATTAGGGTGTCCTATGCCGTAGCGTCAATGAGATACGTTCCGTCAACTGCTATTATTCTATTGTCTACTAAGTCCTTCTCCAATGGGTATGTACTCACTTGGTAGACAATAGCAAATGCCCGTACCACTGATAAAAAGATAAAGGGTTAAAATAATAGAAGTCTCATGTTATTATAATTATAGGAGAAATCATGCAAATTTTAGAATTTTTAAAGAAGGTTCTTCCTATCGAAGGATATTATGTAAACACCATAATTAATACTGATGGAAGAAAACAAGGTTTTTTTAATACTATAGAAGACCTATCAAAAAGTTGTACAAGATTAGATCGTACAAATAATAATACTTACTTTGCTATCTCTGCATTTGTAGAGAAAGGAAATAGAAAACAAGAAAACGTAAGAGCTACGAAAGTTATAGCAATAGATATAGACTGTGGCTCTGATAAACCATATCCAACTTGGAAGGAAGGATTAGTTGCACTAGGTAAATTCATAAACAAAATGAGTTTACCAAAACCTATGGTAGTTTTTTCAGGTAACGGACTACATGTATACTGGGTACTAGATAGAGAACTTGCACCAGTAGAATGGAAACCTTTAGCAAACTCTATGAAGATGTGTGCTATTGATAATAAGTTTGATATAGATGCAGGACTAACTGCTAACAGTGCATTAGTATTGCGTCCTGTTGGTACACATAACCCAAAGAATAATAAAGAAGTTATGTTACTTATAGATGCAGACCCTATATCACCTGATATATTAAGAGATAAACTTTCAGATTACGTCTCTCATCAGGTAGTACAGCAAGAGCGTGGAAACATGTTGTTAGAAAACTTATCTACTAAACAAGAGTTTCCCCCTGCAATTAGCACAATAGTAGAAAATAAATGTCTGCAAATTAACTGGGCAATAAACAACCAAGATAAAGTACCTGAGCCTTTATGGTACGACCTTATAGGCATAGCATCTTTTTGTATTAACCCTGAAGAAACAGCAAAGAGATGGAGTAGTGGTCATCCAAAGTACAATGAAAAAGCTACATTATCTAAACTACAGCACTGGCAAAAATCTGCTAGTGGTCCAACAACCTGTAATAAGTTTGCAGTTGATAGACCTAATGGTTGCCGGGGCTGCAAGTTTAAAGATAAAATAGGATCACCTGCTAGACTAGGGATACAACATAAAGAAGTACAAACAGTACAAGCACCTGATACAATAGCTAATCAAATAGCTATACCTAGACCTTTCAAACGTACAGCAGATGGTATTAAAATATCTATAGATGATACTGACATAGACATTTGTAAGTTTGATATATATCCTGTAGGCTATGGTAAAGATGAATCGCTTGGTTATGAAACAGTTAGATACCATTGGAAAAGACCTCATGTTGGGTGGCAAGAACTTACATTACGACAAGCATACCTAACTGAGGGCCATAGAGAGTTTGCTACAGCTATAGCAGACCAAGGAATTGTATTACATAATAGGAAACAAACGGAGTATTTTCAACTAATGTTAAGAACATATATGGACGAACTAAGAAGCATAAGAACTATGACTAATCTTTATGCTACTATGGGGTGGAAAGAAAACAAAACCCAATTTGTTATTGGAGATACTATAATAAGCAGAAAGAATGACGGCACAGTAACTGAAGAATCTATTACTCTTGCATCTTCTTCGCACCGTCTTGGGCAAGACTTATATGGTATGGCAGGAGACATTACTGAGTGGACGAAAGCAACAACATTATTAGATAAAGTAGATATGCCTTGGTATAATTTTTCTTTAGGTGTTGGGTTATCTGCACCACTATATGCATTTACTGGACTCAAAGGATTAACAGTATCTTTATATGGACCTACTGGTGGAGGTAAAACACTGGCTCAATACTGGGTACAATCTTTATATGGTGACCCTGAAAAACTACACTTCGCTGCTAAGTTTACACAGAATACTTTGTTTGGAAGACTTGGTTTATATTCTAACTTACCTATGACAGTAGATGAAGTAACTCTAATGCAAGATAAAGAAGTTGGTGACTTCTGTTATTGGGTATCACAAGGCAGAGATAAAGCTAGAATGAATCGTAATGCTGAAGAACGTGATGCTAAGACCTGGGCTACACCTGTGCTAGTATCTACCAACAAGTCTCTACAAAGTAAACTGATTGCTTCTGGTCTGGAGACAGACGCACAAATGGCTAGGTTATTAGAAGTACCAGTTCCATCCCATGAATTATTTACAAGAGATTCAAATGCAGGTAGAAAACTATACAACTTTATAACAACTAACTATGGGCATATAGGTAAAGAGTATATAAAAAGATTACTAGAAATTGGACCTGAAGATTTATCTACAATTATAAATGATGCTACTGAAAACTTTAGCAGGACATACAAGGCTAAGTTTAGTGGTGAAGAAAGATATTGGGAAACTGCAATTACATTAGCAGACTTAAGTTCTAGGTTAGCTAGTGAATGGGGTTTAATACAATACGATTATAAAAAAGGAACAGAGTGGATACTATCTCAGATAGGTGCAATACGTAGGACAGTTAAAGAAAACCAAGTAGATTCTTTTGATCTTATTGCAGAATATCTTAATGACTGTGCTAGTACAGCTGTTACTGTCATGCATACTGTAGGACAAAAAGCAACTGTAGATCATACTCGTTTACCTCGTGGTGAAATAAGAGTACGCTTTGATGTATTTAGAAAAGATAGTTCAGCACCTTTTGATAAAGGAACTATTATGATTGACCGTACTCATTTTCGTAAATGGTTAAGTATGCGTGGCGCTGACTACAAATCATTCACACAGGAACTTCTTGGGGAAAATGTTTTAGCTACACCAAAATCTCAAAAGTTTTATCTTGGTAAAGATACTCCTATAAAGCTAGGACAATCATATGTAATTGGTGTTAACCTAAACCACCCAAGATTACAAGGCATACTAGATGATGCTGATACAGCCGCAGAAGATTTAGTATATGGAAACTTAGGACTAATCTAAATCCATACCCATTATCATAGCAAGTTTTTCAGTATAAGATCGTGTTTGAAGAGGCGTAGTTCTTACATACCTAGACAATGTAGGGAACTTAGCTTCTTTAAGCGATTTGTTAGCTGACTTAAGAAAGTTTTTAAACTCAAATTCAGTACCTTTATTCTCCCTATTCCAATCCCTTACCATTCCTAGCACTCTTCGTGCTTCTCTTCTATTCCCTTTTACCATAGCCGATACATACGCTTGGGTGTAAAAACTTTTTTGCGTTCTTATATAAGCGTTAGCATATTTAGACACCCTTACAATATCATTATGCCTAGTAGCTACAGTAGGGTATAACCCTAACAACCTAGTAGCCCATTGCATATACGCTAAATCTTTTGATATAACTTTTCCTGATCTGTTTGTTATCATTCCATCTTTATAGTACGAATAACTTTCTGCTACATTCCTTAGCCCTGCTACAGGTGATCCTTTAACAATACTAGAAAAATAAGTAGTGTCATCTTTAAGCCCTACCTTTTCTAACCCATAACTTCCCATGTTCATTAGTGTAGCTATACTGTCTGCACTTGCTGAAAACACAGGGCCAAAACCATTCTTTATTTCTCTCCTATAATCTTCTCCCTTAAGACCTTTCTTTAAGATCCCTGTGAAAGGCACTAGGTCTCCAAAGCCTAACCTAGTAGATACTGTACCCCCTAAACCTTGATCTACTACACCTCTCATAATGGCTCCAGGGACATTTATACCAGCAAATTCTTTCGGAAGGTCTTCGAGTATCTTAATTAATTCTCCTTCAACAGAAGCTATAGGAATATTAAAATGTTGGATTAATGTGTCTATTAAATCCATAATGTCGTCAGCAAATGGTATACCTTTTATACCTGATACAACAAGTAATAAACCTAAAAACATAAGCTTACCTCTGTAATCCATGTGTTTCATAAGGTTAACTGAAATCATAAGAAATTGTTTATACATAAATGCGTACTGTAATATGTTACCTCTTGCTATTTCAGGTCTGTTATACATCCCATATTCACCTTGAGATTTATTTACAGCCATTTGTGCTTCTGCATATAGCCTAGCTTTAAATGGATTGTTATCTGTATTTGATTCTAGTAATTGCCTTTCTATTTCTTGACGTTCAGTATTATCTTTAGCTCCAGCTAACATTCTTTCTTTTTCCATACGATATGAAGCTAATGCAGTTACCCTACGGTTTAACTGTTCTGTATAAGAAAAGAAACTCATCCAGCCTTTAACACCTTTTATTTTTATAGCTCCTGGCATACCTAAAGTATCTTTACCTATTCCACTTTTTGACGATCCTACTAATGCATTAAATTGCGCAGCTTGTAACGTACCATTTCTAGTTTGGGCAACAATAAAATTAATTTCATCTTGAGTAAGATTATATTTTCTTTGTTCCGCAGGACTTTCTTGTATTTCTTTAAGTGATATAATATCAGCAAATCTAGGTAAGCCTACATCTAATACTGCTTTGCTCATGTTAAATGATGCCCTACCTAAATGATGACCACCACCATACCCATGTTTAGTTTTATATGCTAAGTAAGGTATTGCATGAGTAACCATTGACATAAGGTTAATTGCAGCAGTAGCTATGTTACCACCTAACTGAAACATAACTGTCATGGTTTTTAACCACCCTGCATGTTGGCTAATTAAATCTTCTGTGCTGTGTACTATATCAGTTTGCGAATCCCAAAACGCTTGGTATCTAACAGCTTCATCTCGGAACATATTACCTCTAGCTTTTAAAGTATGTTTACGTCCGTTTATATCTGTATAAGTTTCTGAGTCTCTATAAAGTTCAGCCATATGTATAAATTGAAATAAATATCTTTCATACTCACGTAGCTTTATTAACCTATCTGACTCATTTGCAGCTGAGTTAACCATGCGTCCAAGTAAATCTAATTTATCAGGGTCACCTTTCCAAAGTTTATCGTCAAGCATAATGTCAACCATTTTATATCTGTATCTATTTTTAGCAGAGATACGAGCTTGTGTTTCTAAATGGTCTGCAATATTACCCATTATGTTTTCATCAAAACCTTCTATATTTTCTCGTCGTAATGATTTACGGGCTGCAGCTGATGCTTTAGATAAATTCATAGCAACAGTATGTCTTTCAGTAGGAGTTAAATTAATCCCCATATTTTTTAATGTGCGTATAAAAGCAACAAAATCTATGCTTCCTTCTAAAGGAGATAGTTGTCTAGCTTTACTTGAAATAGCTTTAAATGTTATTGACGATCCTTCTAAATCATATGTTTCGTCAAATATTTTTTGTAGTTCAGCTTTTCTTGCATTAGCTTCTGCTTCAGTATCAACAAGAAAATAAGGAAGATACGATTTAAATTTTTTATCTATCTGTATAGGTGTGCTGCCACTAAATGCTTGTAGTCTAACTTCCCATGCTCCTTTTCTTACAAGAGGTGCATAGTTTCCTATAATTGTATTCATAGCTTTTAGTTCAGAATTTTTAAGAACTAAAAGTTCGCTTCCTAAATCTCTGATAGTAGCCTGTACTTTAGTTTTTACATCATCATCTTTTAAACCTTTCTGACGTAACCTACCTAAAGACTGAACAATATCTAAAATTTGTGGCACATCTTTCTTGCCGGTTACCATATCTGAAAATTGAGAAAGGTCTGTGAACGCTCCATCTTTTTCTTTTATAGCTGCTATCTGTTCAGGAGTATAATTGTATGTACCATTTGCTAAATCATTCCAATCTTTAACCGCGCCTGTTTGCCATAGTGCTCTTGTAATAGCTACAAGAAAAGCGTCTGCTTTTTTAAACGACTTAGTATCAACCTCTACAGTTTCGCCATCTTTTTTAATAGCGTTTTGCATCATTAAAGTATTGTACGTATCTATAATACGCTTTATAATTTTATGGTCAGTAGCGTCAGTAAAAACATCTAGCCTATCTATTAAATCTGATTTTTCATTTTCAAACGCAAAGTAATTAGATTCTACTAAATCTATAGACGCTTGAGTTACAGCAGAATTATGTTGGGTAAACATCATCCATATTTTTTTATGGCTTGCATTATTGTCAGGGTCAAAAGTTTTAAGATCAATACCTGATTTAAGCATCTGTTTATGTATTGACACTGGAACAGAACTATCTCTGTTACCAAAAGGAATATTAAATCCTTTCTTAAAATCTTCAGGAGTCATACGACCAAGTTTTTTTATTCGGTCTTGAAAAGCTTTATTAGGAACTACATCCCCAGTTACTGGGTCAACAACAAAAAACCTAATTAAATTATATCTTTCTATACCACTTTTACCTTCTAGTAATTTAGCTACAATTTTATCAAACTCATATTTTCTATACATAGATGCATAGGCTAACATCATATTAGCTATTTCACGTTCTTTAGTATTAGGTCCTCCAACTATATTACGTACAAAGTCTGTCATCTCTTCGTACTTAGATAATAACATATTAGAAAACGTTCCTTGTTTTTGGGATATAGTAAAAACTTTTTGTAACCCTTCACTATATAAAGCTAAGTTATCTAGCGTAGATAGTTTTCTTTTAATAAACTCCCATACTCTAGCTATACCACCTGCTTGCTCTATAGCTTTACCATATATGTCTCTGTTGCTTATAGATGTTCTGCCATGCATTTGAGCCTGACCTACCTGTGACTGTAGTGTAGCCGCATCATCTGTAGCAAATCGTAGCTCTGCTTCTTTGTTTAATCTATTTAAGTTATCTGCCATAGACAACATGCTTACATCAGAAGACATTTGACCATGTCGTACGTATCTATTTATCTGGTTAATAAGAGTACGTGCATACTCGTCTCCAAATTTTATACCTAGTATTTTATTAAGTGCAGTTTTTATTTTATTCCAAATTCGTTTTAATAAACTTGTATCTAAAGAAGCAGCATAATCTGCTATAACTTCTTCTATTGCTTCAAGTTTTGATACACCATGTACAACCATGTACTCTTCTACTTTAGCCCGTATAAATCTGTCTTTATTATATATGTCTTCAAGCACAGATTTAATTTCACCTTTAGATAATATAGATCTAAAACCAAAGTGACCTAATATTTCATGGGCTAATACAAACTTAAGTTGTCTAGTTGAATGTATGGTATCACTAAATACAATTATGTTATCACCAAATGCAAACGCATAAGCTCTTTGAGCAGTGGTATCAAAGTCACCTTCTATCCTTGAAGCTTTAGCCTGTGCATATAATTCAGGGTTACTGTAACGTAAATCGTTAAGATTTCTAAACACAGTTACTTTAGGTTTTATTTTAAACTTACGTAAGATTTGTTTTACAAGTAGTTTAGTTCTATTTAAACCTATACGACCAGCTGGTTTATCGTCCTCTATTCTTTTAAAACTACCATCTTTATTACTATCTATATCTATTTGTTGCTGTAGTTCTTCAGGAGTAAGATCAAGTCCAGCATCATTAGCAGAGTCAAGATCATAAAGATCTTCTTGTAATTGTCCTGTTGCTATTTTTGCTTGTTCGGATTCCCAACCATTATTAAATAATGTTTCAGCAACTTCTTTAATCTTAGCGGTTTTAATTTTTTCATCTATTTCTTCTGCAGTTTGTTGTGCACCTTTTTGCTCGTAAAAAACTAATAGTTTGTTTACTTCTTTTAATTGTGAACTAGGAGACATACTAGTCTTAGGTCTATAAGGTCTATACGTATCTTTATAACCTACAAGTTTTTTTCCATCTTTACTAAACACCCGTTCAGTTTTTAATCTAGGAGGTTTTGGTAAATAATACACATACAATCTATCTTGACCGTGCTGTCTTTTTAATAAAACTTTCCATCTCATATAAAGTTTACCTTCAGGTGAAAAGTATTCTTCTAAAGGTACACTGTTGTATTTATATTTTTTGTCAGCGTGTTTATACAGTCTTTCAATAGCACCTATAATTATTTTATAATCTGTACCTTTATTAGGAACATAAGGTATTAACTCTTTGTATTCACCTCTATTATTTTTTCTTGTGTATCCACCTATACGTCCTTTGTTAGCAGCGCGAATAACTACATTAGAATCAAGGTTGAGCATACTGTCCATCATAGTAGCAATACGTTGAGACACATGTGTAGGGTTTGACTTAGCTAAGTTTTGTCTTGTAACAGCTGGCAAAGATATACCCCAGTCAGCAAAAGATTTATCTACATCATCTAATAACTCAAGTTATTTTTTATCTAAGGTACTTCTAAATTTTTTTTCTTCTCTTTCTTTTGCAGCTTTTGCGTTTCTTTGTAACTGTTGGTAATCTATATTAGATCTTTTAAAAAAATGAGCTTCTTTATTTAACTCATCATTGTACTCATTTATTTCTTCTTGCGTAAGATTTGATTGCTCCAACCCTTTAAAATAATACACACTGTCACCAGCAGTAAGATCAGCTAATAACTTATAAGATTTTAAATGCACTAACCATGGAGGTAAGTTACCGTTTTCTAATTTCACAGTAATAGGAAATTGCCCTTTGTCATCTACATCAAAAGAAGATTTAACTCTTTGTCTTTCTAATACTAATGTATGAAGTAGCTCTAGCTGTTCATCAGACATATGTTTTTTATTAGCAGCTAACCAATCCTGAGCCATTTCCCGTGCATTGTTACCTTGATGCTCAGGTTTAATATTTTTATTACCTACAGTAGTCTGATACAAAGATTGTTTTTTACTAGTGTCATAAGAAGGTATAGCTTTGTTTCCTACTTCAGCCCCATTAAACCATGCTACCTTTACAATGTTATCTAATGTTGCTTCAAAAGTTGTAGTAATTTCTTGTTGTGTCATTTCTGAATCAAGGTCTGCAATCATATGTTCAAACAATGTATCAGCAGTTGTTACATCAGCTTCTTCTAAATAATTGCGATACAACCTAGATATTTCTAATTTACTAAGATGATTACCAATGAATTTAATTCTAAATAATTTTTTAAGATCAGGGTTAATTTTTTTCCATGCTAACCAATGATCTTGCCGTACATTATTGTATGCTTCTTGTTCTGATTTTCCCGGAGCATTAGTAGGAGCATTAACTTTTCTTGGTCTATCTATTTTCTTTTCTGTAATATCTCTAAATGCAGAAATAGTTTTAGCATTTTCATCTGCATAAGTATAAACATTATATATAGTGCTACCATCTTCGCGAGTCTCTACAATTTCAAGTTTCTGATATTCTTTTTCACTAACTTGTTGGACAGGCATTTGTTCTATACTACCACCTGCTGCTTTCAAAGCATTGTCCCATTTAGTATATATGGCTGGAGTTAATTTAGATTTTTGTATTGTCTTAGATATTCGTCTAAGTTTTAAATTTCCTGTTGCTGTAGTTTTTCTAGTTGTGTCTGTAACATCTGCTAACAAACCTTTTCTTAAGACGTCTTTTTTAGTTTTGGTTTTAGTTTCTTTGGTAGTATCAATTTTTTTGGTGTCTTTTGTTCCAGTTGTTTGGCGACCTCCGGTTTGTTTGCCCACAAAAACTTTCTTTGAGCCTGACTTACTATCGGCATCTCCTTTTCCTTTCTTTAAATCTACTTTTGGTTTACCAACTTTAGTAATAACATTACCAACGTGTGGTAAAGGTATATCTTTTATAAACTCTACAGGATGTAACCCAACTGCTGGATTAGGATTAGATGATATGTTTATAATTTGCCCGTCACCTATATCTAATTCTATCCCATTCTCCAATAATTTTATTTTAGAAGTTTTTAATGCTGCTTCTAAAGTTTGTGAATCTGCTGGAGATACGTAATAAGTTTTATCAGACCTATCCTGTATCCCTGCACCTTTACCTTCTTTTTTAGTACGGACAGTTGTTCCATCAGCATACACTTTATATGTAGAACCTTTAGATGTTTCAAAATTTTCTACAATTTTATTTGTTCTTTTCTTTAGCTTTTCTTTCCCTTCTTTAATAAATTCTACGTTCCGAGAGAAAATACCTTCACGCATTTTGCTTCCGGTATAAATATTTTCGTCATCAATATTACGCCAACGTTTTATCTTTGGATCATTTATGTTATTAGTTTTATAAAAGTATGGGTTTTTATAACCAATTAAATCTTGCTTAGGAATATTAAGCATTGATGGAGTAAGTGTTCCGTCGTTATTAATTTGGTACATATCATAAGTACCTCCATCATTACGTACTATAATATTTAAATTTCCTATAGTTTGCTCACCTGCAGAACCTTTTTCATTTTTCATCATAGCAAAAAATAATGGGTTTTCTAAATCTTTTTCAGTTACAGGCTTAGCTTCCATTGTATTCTTTTTAACAAACTTAATATCTGATAATTTAGTATCAGTATCTTTTGGGGCTGCTTCATTTAATTTTTCGCTAAGAATATTTTGAGCTTTTTCCATTCTTTGTTGCTCTATAAAATCATTATTCAAAGCCTCAGCTGCATCTTGATTAGGATCTCTTGTTGTATCAACAGGAACTCCTGGTGGTACATATCCAATAGGTTGCGGTTGTTGGTTTGCACCTATTAATCTTTGTGGTCCTCTTCGTAAATTAACCTGCCCTTGTGGTGGAGGTGTACCAAGATCTTGTCCTCCGAACAATTCTCCTTGTGTTTCTTGTGGACCTCTAAGTCGAAATGGATCTTGACCAATTCGAAGTGGGTCTATTACTTCAGTTGCAGTACCTTCTACATCATCATATACTTGCGGTCCTGTTTCTCTAGTAGTTACAGGTCCTTCCGGCCCAAGTATTTCTCCTTCTAAAGGTGTAGGAGATACTGTAGGACCTACAGCACCACCTGTTTCAGCTAATGTTCTTGACCTAATTCCTCCAGGAAATCCTTCTGGCATAAACTCAGTCGGTTGTTCTTCTTGCTCTGGTCCAGTTAACTGTAGTGTTTCTTGTTCTTGTTCTTGTTCTTGCTCTGGTTCTTTTTGTAATAAATCAGTAGGTTGTCCTCGTCTTAAATTACCAAGGCCACCAAGTGTACTACCTACTGCAAACCCTGCTGCTCCTGCATTTATAAGTCTATGTAATACTTCACCATCCATATACTCATGTCTATTAACTGAATTAGCAACCCACATATTAATACTTTCTTGCCCAATTTCAGTAGCTCCTTCTGCTGCACCTCCACCTATTGCACCAGCACTTATATATCCTCCGCGTTTAGCAGCCCGTAAAAATTTACCATCAGACTCAGCAATTTTAAATGCTAAGTTTCTTTTGGTAGGCGCATCAAAATTTTTAGTTGGACCTCTACCTAATATTAACCTTGACATAAGAAAATATGAAGCTAACCCTTCAAGTGCTGCATAAGGAAGGGCTGCACCTAAAGCTGCAAATTTTGCATCTGTTTCGCTACCTTCTGAACCTGTTTCTAAAAGCTCAGCATATATATCACCAACACCCATACGATAAGCAGAACCAAATGCACCTATTCCACCACCTACTGTTTGGCCACGTGCTCTACCTGTTGCAACTATACTATCTAATATGTCATCATAATTTTTAAGAAGACCCTGTTTAGAATATTGTTTAAATGTTTCAGGGCTATGTTTAGCTATACCTGCTAGCGCACCAGCAGCATCTTTTAAAGCTTTTTGTTCTGCTAAACTAACTACTTGACCTTTTTGTCTTTTCTTTATGCCACTCATTACTAATTTTTTAGTAGCACTTTTTGCAAGTTGTTTAGAAGTTAATGCTGCACCTGCTCCTATAGGACCACCCGCTGCTGCACCTACTATAACAGATATCATACTCTCTATTAAGTTAGGTACTTGCTGTCCTACTACAGCTACAAACCAGTCTATAGCACCTTCAGCTTTATCATTTGGGTCTCCAATTTTTATATTTGTAAACTCTCGTTGGAAAGGCTGTAGTTTATATAGCTCTTCTATAGATTTATCTCTTATACCTTCGCCAACTTTAAACCCAGGAGAATCTTTACGAGATATAGCTTGCAGTGCAGAGCCACCAAGGTACTTTAAATTTTGCATACCTATCCAAAAATTCTTATTGGCTAACGTAGTCCAGCCTGGATCTTCTATTTTGTTCAGATACTGGGCATAAAAATCTGGTTGTATATCTATCCAGTCACCAGGAGGTGGTGCCATAGGTTGCCCTTCAAGAATATATTTTTTAGAATCAACAGCAGACTGAAAGTCATCCGTATCAAACAGTAAACCATTTGCAAAGATCTTGTCCTGTGATGGGCTATACTTTACCTGGGGACCGGGAGCCTGTTGTTGAGTTTCAGGCATTTCAAATTGATTAGGGTCAATTTCTGGTACTAGTTGCTGACCTGCTAGTGCAATGTCTGCAGCAGAAGTATTTAACTGGTTAACACCTATGTTTGAACTGGGAGGAGTATAAGGATTTCCGGGCATTAAATCCATGGCACTCATAGAAGTGTTTGCAAAAGATTTTAGCCCAGCTTTTTGTACCATTTAGTTTTGTCCTAATGCTGTAGCCCATACATTAGCATCATTTGTACCTATCATTGGAACTTCTACAGCTTGATTAGGAATAGGCATACCTGCAAATGGACCTTCTGTTAGTTCTTGTGTTTGAGTATTTAGGATATAAGCTTTACCACCCTGTGTAATTATAACATCTACACCATTACCTGTAGCAGTAACCTTTATATTATCTTTACCTAACAATGCTTTAAGTTGTTCTTCTGCTTGTTTGTTTAAGCCTTCTTGTCTTTTAACAGCTATATCTTTCATCATAGTTGCTAACACTTCTTTATTTTTAAGTTCTATTTTTAATTGGTTTTCAAAAATTTGACTAGCCATATTAGCTTCTGCTGATGTTAGTTTATCTCTATAACCTTGGTCAAACACAAGTCGTGCACGTTTAGATAAAGAATCTAAAGATACACCTTCATGGATTATTTTACCTGCATCATACACATTATAGTTTCCGTCTCGTCTTATACGAATTTGTATACGATTAGGATTTGTACCTGCAGATAAAAAGTCTGACCATACTCTACTTGCACGTAAAGTATCACCGTATTCTAAATCACGGATACCTTGCATACCATGAGCATAATATAATCTTGCATCAAGTTCTTGTATTGAGCCTACTGCATTAAGTGCGCCTGTAATGTCACCACTAAATCTAGCAATCTGAGATAACTCATACGCTCTTGTACGTTGTTTCATTAACTCTGCTATATCTCTACCTATAGCTTCAGGTTTATTTTTATACTGAGCAATAGAAGGAGGCTTAATATCTTTAGAACTTTTAAGTCCCCCAAACTGTTCTATAGCAGATATTGCTTTTTCAGTTTCTTTACTTGTTCCACTGGTATCAGCTTGTGATTCTATAGCTGTACCACCTTCTGTTGCTGTACTACCACCTTCTGCTGTTTTTGTTGAAGCATCAATCTGTGTAGTATTTGCTCCCCCAAAATTTTGTAAGCCGGGTAGATTAAGTGTTTGCCCTGATGGTGTTGTAGTTGTACCTGTTTGTACTCCTGTTTGTTTTGCAAACGCTGCATTTAAATCAGCAATTCTTTTTGCAGAATCTGCAGTCATTCCTTCTGATGGTGGTATTGGTACGTATGTTTGTGCTGTTTGTGGCACAGGTGTAGTTTTTATTCCTTTTATAAAACCTGATGAACCAGCTCCACCCCAAGGTTGAAGATTAGTAATCCATGTATTATGTATAGCCCCAGGTTGTTGGATAGCATTATAAATATTAGTATACATTTTATTGTAATCAGAATTAGTTATCTTACCATCCCAATTAGCCATTGGAGTGCCTCTATCTCTAACTGTTTCTGCATTACCTTGGTAAGCTGCACCCCATAAATTTTTAGGCACACCTACAATTTCATTATATTTAAGACGTAACAATCCTAGTTTAGTAAGGTCATCATCTGAAAGACCTTTAGTTTTACCTTTTCTTAAACCTCCAAGTTGTTTTGCTTTTAACAATAATTCTTTAGCATATTTTATATCTTCAGAATCAATATTAAATTGTTTTTGGTTTTTTGTATTTGCAAACCAATTTAACAAATCGTTACCAGTTTTAGTAGTAACTTGTAATGCACCTCTAGCATCTTTAGATGATGTGCTTTTTACTTTACCAAAGTTAGATTCTATTGCATACACAGCCATTACAGCAGCTGGGTCTAAATTTAATTTATTTGCTTCTACTAAAATTTTTTCTAGTTCAGTATTAGGATTAGACATCCAGTCTTTACTAATAGTACCAAATAATTTTTGTAATTGACCTATTCTATCTTTTTGAATTTTATTAGATAATTGAAAAGACTGGGATTTTTGCACATCTGTTATTGTATATGTATCTATTTCAGTAAAAGTTAACGGGTCTAAAGGTGTAGTACTTACTTGTACTTTTTGATTAATACCAGGAGTGCCTGTACCAATATCAAATACATCAAACTGCCCTGCGTCATGTATTATTTGATCTGTTTCAAAACCAAGGGGTCTACCTTGAGAACCTGCAGGTCCGCCTAAAGGAGTAAAATCTTGTATGGGGTTAGTATCATCTTGCCCAACCATTTCAGGTGGAGCACTACCTACAGAATCCCAAAAATCTTTATTCTTTGCAAAATTTACTTTAGCCCGTTCAATACGTTTAAGGTTTTGTAACTGCATATCACCTACAGTATCCTGCCTTCGTAAAGCTTTACCTTGAAAATATCCTTCAGGTCCTACAGCACCAGCTCTAGTTACTACATCAAATGGATTTTGAAATGTACGACGGGTTATATCATTAATAGATACCATATTAAATTCCTATCCAGCTTTACTTTCTTTTAGCTTTTTAATTTCTTCTTCTAATTTTTCTAGTTCATCTTTATCAGTAGGTATTAAAGAACCAAGAGTTGTTTGAAATCCTGTAGTAGCATCAGCAATTCCTGCAGCTTGATTAGTTAACGCTTGGTTTTGAGCAGTCAAAGCATTTAAATAAGCATTTTGACCTAAACCTGCTTTACCTAAACTACCAATACCTGCACTTACTAATTTATTTTGAGCGTCAATACCTCCAAGCATACCTTGAGTATAAGCAGTGCCAGTATCTTGAGCGCCTTGTATTTGCAATCTTCTTCGTGCTTCTGCTTGTTGGCCACCAGTTTTTAATCCAGCTTGTTTTAACAACTGTTGATTTTGAGCACCTTGTTTTTGTTTTTCAAGATTTACTCTTAACTGTGCAAAATATTGAGGGTTAAATTGTCCTGCCATTTCAAGTTGATTTTTTGCTGCTTCCATAATAGATGCATAAGCTTCTTGATCTCTTGCTTTAAGTTCTTGAAGATAATCATTTATTTCTTGTTGGCTAGCATTTTCTTCTGCAGTGCCACTCATACCACCTAAATATGAAGCAGCTATCATAACACCACCTTGTAACAATGAGTTAGCAAGTTGTTTAGGATCAGTAAATTTATCTGAAATAGCTTGAGGTACACCAGCAAATGCATTTTTAATTTGTTGCATTATACCAGGATCTTGTTGTTGAGCTACAGTTGCTTCTGCTGGTGTATTTGCATTAAAACCTTCAGGAAACCCTGGCATATTTGCTGTACTTACAGGACGTCTAGTAACCCCAAAACGGCTAAACACATCTGGACCACCACTTTCACCTGCTGGAGGTAAAGTTGTTACAGTAACATCAGGACGAACAAAACTTCCACTTGTTGTAGCCGCTTCCATTTGATTTATTGGTATTTGAGACGGATCTTGTATACCTATTCCTTGGGACACTACATCTCTAGATCTACCATACATATCAACATTTCCTACGCTTGACATAGGGCTAGATGCAGTAGTACTTAATCCAGGAGATGCCGGAACAAAAACATTTGCTGCTGATTGTGTTGGAGCATTGTAAGTTCCTGCAGCCATATCTGCTTGCATTATTGGGTTGCTAGCACCATAAGCTGGTGTAGCTTGTGGAAAAGTTTGAGGAACAGGTTGTCCAGTTAAACTAGACACAAGATTACCTGCGGCATCTCGTACAACACCAACAGCATTAGATACACTTTCTCCTATACCACCAAATGCACTAGGTCCAGCTGTATAATTAGTTGCTCCAACAGTAGGTGCTGCCATATATCCACCTACTCCTCCTGTTATTGCGCCTAACAATGGATCTCCTCCTGTTGCCGCAGAAGTTGCAGCACCTAAACCTGCACCAACTAAAGCGCTAGCTGCAGTAGAACCTATTACAGCAGAAGCTCCTATAGCAGCTGCTATGGGTGCGGCTACTATAGGTATAACTATAGGAGCTACATATTTAACAACTTTTGTAACAAATTTTTTAAAACTTTTAAAAAACCCATGTCGTCTAGACCTATAAAATTCTGGACCTATAACTTCCCATACTGAATCTGGTATAGTCTCGGCTTTATAATCTATTGTAATATTTGGTATGGTCATTTTTTATCTCCTAACATTTTATCAAAAAAGTCAGTACCTTTTTTATCTACAACATGTTTAGGGATAACATACTCACCTGCATGCGCATTAATAGGAATAACTCCACCAGTCTTAGGTAAAGGTCCTCCGTGCATCATGTTCATAACAGGTTCTTGCCTTGGAGGTTGTATACCTCCCTCTTCACCTAGCAACCTACCCATTATAAGAATCATTATAAGAAGCCCTTCGTCATAATTTTCATCTGTATCGTCTTCTGCAATACCTTGTTGTTTAAGTTGTCTAATTAATTGAGGGTACATATCAGGGTTACCCATAGCTACATTAGCTAACTGTACAAGCATGTTTATATCTGCAGGAGTAACACCTTCTTCTTGCATAGCTTGCTGTAGCATAGCTCTAGCTTCTTGGACTTGTTGCGGATTACCAGTCATAAACTCTTGGATCTGAGCTTCTATCATTTGAGGATTTTGTGGTTGACCTCCAGGTTGTTGTGATTGAACACCAGCTGGATTAGGACGTATAGGTTGTCCTTGAGGGCCAACTAATCCACCTTCTTCAAAACTTCCTTGGCTTGCTCTTATATCCATAGCAGAACCTGGATTAACAGCTGCACCTGCTGTCATACCTTGATAAGCTCTATTATCAATCATAGGGAGCTTAGTTAATTCGTCTAATGATGTAGGTAAGTCTAAGGAAGTTGTATCATATTTTGCCATGTGAATCTCCTAAGCTTTTAATTGTGTTATTAAACTGTCTAATGTTGCTCTAGTTTGAGCAAGATCATCAGCTAAAGTTTGTACATCTGTTATTAGTTTAACAAATTCTGCTAAACTTGCAACGACATAATCAGTACCACTTATAGTTATTGTAAATCCATTACCTAATGCGGTAGGGTTTGTCAAGTTTTGTAACCCTATTTGGTTAATTGATATATCTCCTTTTGTAACAGCTACACTAGCACGATCACTTTCTCCTCGTAACCCTGTTAATAGTTCTGTATTTTCTACGACTTTACTAAGTAAATTAGATTGCCAATCAGCCATTTCGGAACCTGTTGGTATATTTGGTATAGCTGCAAATCTTGTCATTATACTTCCCTTAATCCATATGGTGTTTCACCTACATGTATAGCTCTAACACGAGAACTTCCTGAAACACTTATTTCAAATGTATCAGTTCTATAGCCACTAGGTAATCTAAATGTATCATCAGTTAACACAGTACCTTGAAAAATTAACTGTTTATTATTTCCAACAAAAAGTTTTACTGTAATAGGAAGAGTACTAATATCTGTAGAACGAGGAAATACAGTACCTAAAGGATCTCCACCTATCATAGTGCTATTTAAAAATCCGTTATTTTCCTGTCGTATACTACTAACAGTATAATCAGTTGGACCATTTAATGTACCAAGTTGTTCACTAACATCAAATATAGCTTGATTTGTAGCGGCTACTGTAAGATTAAATGCAGCTACAGCAAGTACTTCTTCATCCACATCTGAAAAATCAGCTACAATTTTACAAGCCCCAAAATTTATAGGCTCTGGTAAACGTATAGTTTTAGATTTCCACTCCATAGCAGTAAGAGGTTGAGTAGGTTTATCCCATTGTTTTATATCTCCATTATTTCCTGAAGTATAATACATACTATTAGTTACAGGATCAGTCCAAGCAGCATTAAACAAATGATTTATAGATACAAAATAACCTCCTGATCTTTGATCTTGTTCAAATATAAAAGAGTTTGTACTATGAGAACCAAAATATTTTCCGTTATAATAATGACCAACTAATGTAGTAGGATCTAATTCATCAGCCCAAGAATCCCAATCATGTATAAATTTAGTAACTATATCTAAACCTCCAGTGGGAGAAAATATAGCTAGCCCTCCATAAGTAGCATAAGCAACACCATATCCCATATTCACAATAGAGCGTTTTGAAACGCAAGGCATAAATGTATCTATCCTAGATACAGACATAGTATTAGGATCACTACCAGACACAAGATAAGGATACTGATCAGTTAATACTAATATATATCCTCCTATAGCTGCTATACCAACTATATTATGTTCTATAGTAAGGCGATATATCTTAGGCCAAGCATGAGGTTTACTAGGTTCAGAAAAACAAATTTGGTTTTCAAAAAACCCTGCCATAATATTATTATGTGCTAACAATATACCTTTCATAGTGCTTTCAGGTTTATCATAATTAGAAGAACCTAATATTGTATTTAGATTAGAAATTAAAAAATCGTCTGTAAAATTATAACTACTATCACCCCAATACCTAGCACTATCGGATAAAGATTCAGCTGCGTCATGCACTAATACACCAGCTGTTTCAGCTTTTGATGTTATGTTACTAGCTGTTTTAGCATACGTAAATGTAAAGTTATCTATAACACTAGCTACAATGCCATCTGTAATATTAAACGTACTATCGTTACAACTTTTTATTTTAAATCTATCTCCTACTATTAAATTATGTCTGTATGTAAGTTTAACTGTAGCTACATTTGACGTAAGAGATACAGTACCTGAAGAACCAAAACTTGTAGGAAACCATAATGTTTTTAATCTAAAATAAAAAGTACCAGAAGCAGAAGATACACTTCTATATAATCTTATTCCACTAACAAAATTATCTCCTGAAGGTTTAGCAGTAGGAAGATTTGTTACTGTAACTACTTGTCCTTCTTTTATAAACAAATCATCAGAAGGTTCTGAACCAATAGATTCCTCATCCCAAGGTGTTATCCATGTATAAAGATATGATCTAGCAAACGTAGATCCTGCTAATTCTATTTTACCACTAGTATTAGCTGTATTAGATACTTGGTCTCCAGAATTATAATAAGTAAATGTAGTAGTGCTAGTTACAGTTACTATAACGTTTTTAGCATTAAATGATTTAGCTTCATCAGAAGTTCCAAAATCTCTTGTAGTAACTACGTTCCCAGTTTTTAAACCATGTGCTGAACCAGTAGTTACTGTAGAAACATTACCAGAATCTCTAGCATAATGGCTTGATGTAGCTACAGTAAAAGAAGCAGCAGACGTATTTGCTATAGTAGTTGGTAAAGGTAACCCAAGTTCATAATAAGCGTCTGGGTAAGGAGCAGCAACAGATGTAGCTAATGCATAGTTAGAAACTTTAGGTACACCATCACCTGTAAAATAAAACCTTTGTTCATCAGGATCAAGAACATCTTCTGGTGCAGCTGTAGCTATATCTATGTCATCTGCCCAAGTTAAATATTTAAGTTCTGAAGTATTTGATGGATTATATAAAGCATATAAAGTTTTTAACACACCCGAGCGTAAAGCATCAGCAACAACCAAAGGTTCTTTATACGGTTGTAAATCTCCTGAATCTAGTTTAACATTAAATGCAGTTTGACCAGCAGTTTCTGGTAATAAATCACTAGATATTTTAGGCGCAATACCTAAAAATTTCTGGAGTTTAACTGCTGGCATTCTTTACTCTTTCTATTAAACGCTCTGCTCTATTTGTAACTTGATTATACCATCTGCTTTGTTTCATTTGTTTTGCGGCTTCGTTAAAATCTTTTTCTTTTATAGCTTTTATCATAAGTTTAAATTTGGAATAACGAGGATACCCAAGATTAAACATCATATTTGCGCATACTCTTTTAATGTCCTCATCCATATTGTCCCAGTCATCATACACTTTTCTACAATCATCAATAGTTATTTTAATATCTTTATCAAAAAGTTCATTAACCCTTTCTTCAGATATTTCTGCACCTAAAGGCAAATCAAACTCTGGCTCATCTTCACGGCACAAATGCCCCACCCCGCAAGTTTTTAGCGAAAGATGATCCAAATAGGTCTCATATTTTATGCCTTCGTCAACAGCTAATTCTTCTCTCAATAAGTTTATATTCATTATTTACCCCTTTTGTTTATCATTTGCAATCCTTGTTTTCCAAAGCGATACCCAAATGAACTTCCTATTATTATATATAACATGTTGGCAAACCAATTTGGCGTGGATTGTTCTAAGAAAACAAACCCTTCTTTAACAAATGGTTGTGTCCAAGGCAGGAAGGAAGCTACAAGGATTGCCCCAAAAATCAAACTCCAAAATTCGTCCTTCCAACTTTCACCCATCTGGTTTGTAAGTGCTTGCTCATTAAGAAAACTAGATGTAGCCTCAGTCTCGTAAACTTTTGCTTCTGCTTTGGCTTTAGCTACTTTAACATCTGTTTCTGCTTTAGCTTTATCAACACGCCCCTGTAGCCACGTACTGGCTAATGAACCTATAGGTCCTATTATACTTCCTAGTCCTAACATATTATTACCCTTTAATTTTTTTTGTTATCCATAAAAACATAGCATAAACTAATAATCCATAAACAGTTGCTAAACCAATATCAAGCAAATGTTCACGCATATGATATATAAATTGTATGCCAGCTTCAACATCACTACTACCACCTTCGGTAACATTAATAGTTTTAGTAAAATTTTCTACGTCACTAACTGTTTGTTCTATCATTTACTTTTCCTTTTGAGGAATGCAATAAGTGGTAACATAAACTTGGGAAAACGCAGTTTGCTGGTGCGTGTTTTGCGCTCGTATTTTTTCCGCAAACTGAAGACATGTATTAAGATCTGAGAAAAAAACACGTTCTTGTATATCCGTCCCATGTAAAATTACTATTAACACCCATATCATTTACCATTTTCTTTCGACCTCGTAAAAGCTGTAGTACCCATAAAAGTAGCAACTATACCTAAATTTGCTACAACATAAGTTGAAAGTAAAGCTGTTACCATTTCAACTTTTGCATCCGGTATTGCTGGTGACATAACTAACACTATTAATATAATAGACGAAATAGAAGATACCCAGCAAAGCATACGCTGTTGATCTTGCATTTTATCAGAGTTTTCAAGACGTATCATATGTTCAGTTCTAGATAATTCTTTATCACTTACAACACCATCACCATCTAAATCAAACTGTTCGTACTTACTTCCTTTCTGTAATTTTTTACTCATAAATCTCCTTGCCGTTTTAAATAAAATAAATACGCAAGCCACATTACTAGTGCACCAACGATTGTACAAAGAAGAACAATACCAACAACATTAAATATTCTTGCTCTAAATTCTTGTTGAGCATACAGTTGTTCAGCTCTTTGCTTTCTAATTTTTGTTTGCATTTTTAAAAGCTCAGACCAAGCATTAGGGCCATGTACCATATTTATCCAGCTGCGGAGTTCATCTTCCATAGCTTCTGCTTTTTTCTTAGCTGCAAAAGCATCCATTGCTTCTTGTTCAACAGATGACCCTGCAAATAATTTTTTAAACAAAGGGGGATTTTTGGACATTTTTTCTGCATGGTTAACATCAGATACCGCGCCCATCCATTTACCAATATCACCATACATAGCTTCCACGTCGCGCCCTGCTTGGAAACCTTTTTTGATAAGGTTAAATGCTGTTGTAGCCGTTGCTAGTGCTGTAACTGGATCCATAATAAATCATAATCCTTGAACTAATAAAGAAACTAATAATACTATAATAGTGCCAGCTGCAGCTATCATAATAGTTTCTATCCTTTTTATTCTAAGTATAGTTTCTTTCCATCGTTCTTCACACACTGCTTCATGTGTGCTTAGTCTAGAATTTACGTCCGTAGCCTTCACTATTTTAATCCTTGTTGCTCTGCTTTCAATACATCTTCTGTTTGATTTATAACTGTAACTTCTGGTTTTTCTGGTAACTCAGGTTCAATAACTAATTTACCACCTTCAGGTTTATTTACAGATCTAATAACGTACCCATTAGGACATAACCATAAACTAGCATTATTCATAGTTTATTCCTTATAGTGTTGATGCTTCATCTCTAGCTTTTCTATCTTTGTAGTCAGAACGGCTAGTTACTAATGTTACAAAGTCTGCTTTGTTAGATGGTATGCTGTCTGTAAAGCTAGTGTCGTTCATAAGTTTTGTAGTCCACTCTTGTTGCATACGTTTCCAACAATTATTGATTTTGCCAGTCATTGCA
>MDTB01022692.1_pt1 | contig 50214 bp, 48 predicted proteins | sample 811161 | NCBI WGS metagenome assembly MDTB01 (sample SAMN05326650, study PRJNA326480) | marine metagenome | isolation source: seawater | place: Mediterranean Sea | collected 2009
CAATTTGTTTCGTTAATACCATTTTCCGTAGTTTTCGTATTTTTCATATTGACCGACATGTCAGAACGCTGATTTTTTAGTTGTTGCTTGGCCATTATTACTGAAAATTAAAAAAGCAGAATTCAGAAACTAGGTGAATCTATTCAAAATGCCTCAATTGTAATTTCAACAAACTAGGGATGCGACGCGCCAATAGACCGAAGGAAAATAAAGAATTTCTAGGTTATGTTAGTTACTATAGCGGCGCAAAGAAACTTTACCAGTTAACGACCAAATCGCTTTTATAAATATTGCAATAGTGGATCGGCACAATCAGCGAAATACACGTACTTCGTGGGAAGTCCAGTAGGTAACAGCAGATAACATTTTTAAAACAAAAAATCCTATTCAACCAATCGATGCGGGACACATGTGAAAGTCCCCATTGCGGACCTGGTGCTATAATACCAAAAAAATATTTGTTAAAAAATAAGCTCCGCATTTCCCCCAAAGGACAGCTACGGAGCTTGCAAGTTTGACTCGAATAAAAAGGGAGGATGTTTTTCGAGCATTTAGCATACAAAAATATGAATATTTTGGTTAGAAAATCTTATAAAGGATGACTCTGCGTCAAGGTACCATGTTACAAATAGTAACGTAACGTTTAATGAAACAAAGTTTTCGCTTGAAGCCAGTATTGGGAACTCGGTCGGGTATTAGCTAAATCTTTTGGGAGAAAGGTCTAGCAGCGTTTTATATCTTAATAACATTCATCTGCTAAGAAGCACAGATAGGCCTAAGCGGCCAACATATTATGTATAGCTAACAAGTTGATCACAAATTCACCATATAAAAACCTTTCAGTTCACCCACTAGATCAAGGTAAAAAACTTCTGTTTATGCACTGAGTGTGTGCCTGACTATTGTTCAAAAGGTCTACCATTAGCAACTTCGCTGACGCGATAATGCAGCAGTAGTAAACAATATGCCGACAGGTTCTTTGTTGCACCCGCGACCTGTGAACCTATTTAAGCTGGAGCATAACAAAATGATGGATGAGTTGTGTTTGCGTGAATAATGACTGTTCAATTTCCTCAGTTAACCAAATCTTAATTTGATTTTTAGGGAAAACGCTGCGCAGCGCTCTGGCGCGGTCTTGATGGACAAGCTCAAAATGACTTGATACGATTTAGATGTGCGACCTCTTAGCTCATCTGGATAGAGCATCAGTTTCCTAAACTGAGGGCAGCAGGTTCGAGTCCTGCAGGGGTCGCCATTATTTCCCCATTTCTAGCTATATTATACATAGGATTTGCTCCTTCGTTCAGTAACGCTTCTAAAAGCAATGGAGTATGCCTTTCGATCACTTGAAAATAATTTGACCGTTTTATGTGGAGGGGGTCTGGTTAGATTTGAAATTTCCAGCCAGGTCGACACCATGACCAAAATATTAACTTGCGAGATCTTCACATTCAAGTCCGCAGTCGCGGGTGAAATTATAGTGTCTTTGCCTAATACTGCAACGCACATGTTGCCGATCAAACTGCTCCTAGATGATTGAATAAATTGTTGTGCACTTTGGTTTTGTTGACCAAGATCTGCGCCAAAATTGCGTTCTGGGTGCATAGGTCAGCAATTTTTTTGCAGTCTCCCTCATTGATGGAAGGAAAAAGATAGGACTGGTAATTTCGGTGACGGCAACATGTATGTTGATAATTTCAGTCGGTTTTGGGGTTTGGATAGTATTATTTTCATGGAAAGTGCTAAAAAAGAGATGGCGTAGGGTCTAGCTGTTTTGTTTGCAATGAATGTCATGAAAAAAAATTAGCGGCATTGATTAACAAATATGTGTCACAAAGGTCTACAAAAGTGTTAAAGTGTTTACAAAAGTTGGGACTACCCTCTGTTTGTCCTAGCCTTTTTGAGTATGAAAATTCTGGAGCATCCTGTTAGCTTTCCTAAGCATCCGCAAATCGAACCAATGATTTCATTGCTGTTTTTAAGAGTTAATGGAAGTTTAATATAATCAGGCTCGGCCTGATGCATAGGGCTCGTGAAAATCATCATCATAATTAGTGCTAAGGTTTTACACTCGTCAATTTTAGCTAAAAGCATTATAAATCCCCTGGTTTATCGATGAGGAAAGACAAATGAGCATCGCCAGAGTGACTATGGTTGAATATAAAGAAGAGGGAACGATGGAAATTCTTGAGAAGGTTTACGGTGAATATAGAGATGAATGGTTCCCCAATCTAGAACAGGTCATCAATATTAAAACAGGACCTACAACTGCTATTTCAATAGCGCTCTATCCCTCGTTTGAGGAAGCCGAAAAAAATTTGGCGGGCCGCGATAAAATGGTTAAAGTTTTGGAACCTCATATTAAGGAACAATTTTATTATGAGGGTTAAGTGGTTCGCAATGACATAGTTCGAAGCTAGTTCAAGCCACTCTAAGGGGCACGTTGCAGGTCGAAATCCCGCTGGGAATGCAATCGCTCCCAATTTTTTTTACACCATCGGGAGGTCAAACTGATACGCACTATATCGCTAAAAGTGGACTACTATGTGATCGCAAGTATATTATTGCGAAAATGGAATGAGCGTGGTTTTTTACTTATATTAACTTTTAAATTCAATTTGCATCCTTTTTCACAAGTGCTAATGTAAAATTCCCAAAAGATCGTATCACCGAATAAAGTGTTAGTGAGAGCTTGAATGGACCGTGATAAATTAGTATTTCCACCAAAAGATTGGTACAATTTCATCACATGGATGGAAAAATCTCTCTTGATAGTGATTGCCTTCCTAACAGCATACGCTGTTGCACTTGAAATTGTAACAGTTGTAACCTCGCGTGCTGTTAAGCTAACGGATTTATTGTTACTTTTCATCTATGCTGAGGTTCTTGGCATGGTGGCAGCTTTTTACAAATATCGAAAAATTCCAATAACGGTTCCAATATTCATAGCTATCACAGCCCTCTGCCGTTTGATTATTTTACAAGGCAAAGGTATCAACACCGTTGATTTGCTTTATGAAAGTGGTGCAATTCTTTTGCTTGCGCTAGCGGCACTAGTCATCCGATGGAACCTTATCAATTTAGTTCGCGACAAGCCTTCAGATGGTGATAATATATAAATAGTGTCGGACAAAGTGTTAATTCACAATCTTTAACGTGTTTATACCTTGAAATTTTCATAAAAATTAATATCTCCGCCTCACAACGGAGGTTCAAATGAATAAAGTTTTCAAAAATTTCGAAGCGGATACAGGGAAAATTCTTAGTATCGTGATTAATTCACTGTACTCAGAACGTGAAATCTTCTTGAGGGAACTTTTGTCAAATGCATCGGATGCAATCCAAAAGAGGCGCTATTTAGGGCAGACTAATGCTGCAATTTTACATAACGCTGAAGACAAGATAACGCTAAGCGTTGATACAAAAAAGAAAACTCTTGACATTGAAGACAGCGGTATTGGGCTTAGTGAGTCAGAGCTCGAAGAAACGTTGGGTACACTTGCGAAATCTGGCACTGAGAGCTTCCTTAAAGAGCTTGAAAACGCAAAGGAAGATAAAGACGCTGCTCGCAGCCTTATCGGAAAGTTTGGCGTTGGTTTTTATTCAGCTTTTATGGTAGCTGAGAGAATTGAAGTGCTCACCCGAAAAGCCGGCACGGACAGCGTTTTTCTTTGGAGTAGTGACGGGCAGACTGGCTACGAAATTGAACCTAGCACTGAAAAACAAGATGTCGGTACCCGTATTCGCCTATATTTAAAAAAGGATGCGAAAGATTTTGCAGAAGTTGATCGAGTCAAGACAATTGTAAAGAAATATTCCGACCATATCTCAGTTGGCATCCACATCGAAAACAAAGAAGGCACAACCGAACAAGTCAATGTAGCTGAGGCTCTTTGGACGCGAGCCGCTAAAGATATTTCTGAAGAGGACTACAAAAAATTCTATCAATCTCAGTTTATGGCCTTCGATGATCCTTTCACAAGGTTACACAATAAATCAGAAGGTACACTCGAATTTACCAATCTCCTTTTTGTTCCTTCTCGTGCGCCTTTTGATCTCTATGACCCGGAACGCAAATCAAAATTGAATCTATATATAAATCGAGTTTTTATTACCAATGACTTAGACAGTGTCTTGCCCAAGTGGCTTCGATTTGTACAGGGGGTCTTGGACACAGCCAGTCTTGATTTGAACGTCAGTCGCGAACTTGTGCAATCAAGTCCTGTACTTGGTAAAATTAAAAAGTCTATCACCAAGCGTATTATAAGTGAGCTCAAGAAAAAGCTAAAGAAGGATGCGGAGGCGTATGATAATTTTTGGGAACAGTTTGGAAAGGTTATTAAAGAAGGTCTGTATGAGGATTTTGAAAACCGGGATAAAGTAGCGGAAATAACCCGGGTATTTTCCCTTAAGGCTGATGCAAATATCACTCTGACCGATTATGTAGAAGATTTCGTAGCGGAGCAGAAAGAAATATATTACCTCGCAGCTGACTCGCTTGATCAAGCAAAGAAAAGTCCACATCTTGAAGGTTTTGAGGCACGCGGTATTGACGTGCTGCTAATGACTGACCCCATCGACACCTTTTGGATGTCACAAATGGGACAGTTTAAAGATCATAAATTTGTGTCAATTGTTCGCGACAAATATGATATAGAAGGTGTAGGAAAATCAAACGAAGCTGAAAGTAAAGAGGAAAAGGCCAACGAAAGCGAAGTAGTTGCCATTTTTAAAGCACACCTTGGGGAAAGCGTGGAGGATGTGAAGGCTTCATCGACACTCAAGCAAAGCGCAGTTCGTTTAATTGCTGGTACGACTGGCCTTGACTACAACATGGAACGAATACTTAAAGCACAGAATCCTGATTTTGAGGGAAGTAAAAAAGTGCTCGAGGTTAATCTAAGCCACGAACTGATTATGAAACTTGGGAATCAGAGCTCAGATGATGCTAAGGCGGTGCTATGTAGAGTTTTACTGGAACAAGCAAAGATCACAGACGGTGAACTACCCGCGGATCCACAGCAGTTTAGCTCCGATATAATTGAATTAGGCCTTGCCAGTATGGATTAAAAGAGGGGAAAGGTTGAAATCCCTCTCCCCTCTCTTTCTACCGCGAATTTATCAACTTTAATTCAGTGCTGCGTCCGTGATTTCGTGTGTCCAAGCGTCGACAGGAGCTTGTGAAATCACTGGATCAGATCCACCCGCAAGTAATGTGGACACAGTACGTTCGAAATCAGCAGGATCTAGAGATCCATTCGAACCAGCCGTTAGTTTCGCAATCTCACCCATCATTCGCTTTTGATGTTTTGCAGTCTGAGCGCCGGACTCATCATTGTCTAATACAATACCTGCAGCTTCATCTGGGTTAGCTTCCGCATATTTCCAGCCTTTCATAGAGGCTCGTACGAAGCGAACCATTTTGTCTTTAAATGCTGGATCTTTAAGGTTATCTTCAAGTGCGTATATCCCATCTTCCAATGTAGCAACGCCTTGGTCTTCGTACTTAAACGTAACAAGTTCATCAGGAGATACTCCTGCATCGATAACCTGCCAATACTCATTATAGGTCATGGTTGAAATACAGTCTGCTTGACGTTGCAAGAGCGGATCGACATTGAAGCCTTGGCGTAGCACTGTTACCCCATCATCCCCACCGTCCGTTGAAATTCCTTCTTGGCTCATCCAACTCAGAAATGGATACTCGTTTCCAAAGAACCAAACACCAATCGTTTTTCCTTTGAAGTCAGCTGGACTTGTAATTCCGGTATCTTTCCAGCAGCTCAGCATGAGGCCGGATGATTTGAATGGTTGTGCAATATTCACTACGGGAAGACCTCTTTCTCGAGCCGCTAGTGCCGAGGGCATCCAATTGAGCATTACATCGGCGCCACCCCCTGCGAGTACTTGAGGTGGAGCGATATCTGGGCCGCCCGGAAGAATAGTGACATTCAGACCTTCTTCAGAGTAATAGCCTTTGTCTAAGGCCACATAATAACCTGCAAACTGAGCTTGGGTTACCCATTGCAATTGTAGCTTTACGTCGTCCGCGGCCTGAGCCGTAGTCGCGACAAACAGCGTTGCGGCTGCTGTTAGTAATTTTTTCATTATTCTTTCTCCAATCTGTTGTGTTTAAAACTCGTAGCCCCTTTGTGAGGGATGCCAGAAGGTAACCCCTTTTTCTATTATTGTAATAAAGCCGTAAAACAGGCTGCCGGCAAGCGCCGCAACAAGAATTTCTGCCCATACCATATCGAGCGCAAGTTGGCCAATCGACATTGAAATTCTGAAGCCCATACCAATAATTGGAGAGCCAAAAAATTCTGCAACAATGGCACCAATAAGTGCCAGAGTAGTCGAAATTTTAAGTCCATTAAAAAGGAAAGGCATGGCTACGGGCATTTTAAGTTTAAAAAATGTCTGCCAAGAATTTGCTGCATAGGTACGCATTAACTCCCGTTGAGTCATAGAACTTTCTCTCAGCCCAGCAACTGCGTTTATAAGCATTGGGAAAAATACCATTACTACAACAACAGCAGCTTTGGAATGCCAGTCAAAGCCAAACCACATAACAAGTATTGGAGCAGTCCCAATGATAGGTAGGGCTGCCATGAAATTGGCAACTGGTAATAGGCCGCGTTGAAGGAAGTAATACCTCTCAACCAAAATGGCGACCAATATAGCGCTTCCGCAGCCAATCAAATAACCGCGAAGCGCCCCTTTCAGAAACGTCTGTACAAAATCTTTCCATAGGATTGGTAGGTTTTCAGAAGCTGTTTGCAGTACCAAACTTGGTGGTGGTAAAATGACGAGAGGTACTTGAAGTCCCCGTACTATCATCTCCCAGACAAATATAACCGTTGCGCCAAAAATAGTGGGGACCAATAGTTTGATGCCTTTATGCGCCGCCAATTTTCCGTTGGCTAATTTAATATTTATCAACCATGCTGCAGCCCAAATTGTAATGGCAATAATCACTGATTTCATAACATTCCCATCCGTTTAAGGGTCATTTTTTGGAAAAGGTTAATGATTGCGACTAGAACCGCGGCAAGTATTGCTGCGCTTAGCAGAGCTGACCAGATCTGGATTGTCTGACCGTAATAAGAACCTGCAAGAAGCCGCGCACCTAATCCCCGAACGGCTCCTGTCGGTAATTCTCCTACAATAGCACCGACCAAGCTTGCGGCGATGCCAACTTTGAGAGAGGCAAAGAGGTATGGCATTGATGAGGGCAAACGTAATTTCCAAAAAACTTCACCTCGCTTCGCATTGTATGTTTTGAGCAAATCCAGTTGCATTTTTTCTGGGCTTCTGAGGCCTTTTACCATGCCTACGACAACAGGGAAAAAACTGAGATATGCACTTATAAAGGCCTTAGGCAATAGCCCCTGAATGCCCACTGAATTCAAAACTACAATGATCATTGGGGCAATAGCAAGAATGGGTATGGTCTGGGATGCTATTGCCCAAGGCATCACACTCATATCCATGGCTTTATTGTGGACGATGCCTACAGCAAGGGCGATACCAAGGCTCGTACCTATGGCAAAACCCAAAAGTGTTGAAGACAGGGTTATCCAGCCATGAAATACAAGGCTACGCTTAGAGGAAATTTTCTTCTCTATGGTAGTTTTCCAGATTTCTATGCCAACTTGATGCGGTGCTGGCAAGCGGGGTTTTTCCTGAGACCAGGTATCCTTAACAAGATCCGACAAACTGAGCTGAATATTGGCACGTTCTGCTTTACTATGTGCCCAAGCAGCGTTTAGAGCTATTGCAGCTCCATACCAGATGATGAAGAGCGCAATGATTACTGTCACAACAGGGATTATGGAACGCATCATGGCTTTACTTTCGTCCAGGATGAGCATGAAGCATATTTATTCATAAAAATGCCCTGCACGCAGACCCTCGCGCACTCGCTGCGCTATAGCCATGAATTCTGATGTTTCTCTTATATCTAGCCGGCGTTCTTCTGGCAGGGTGCTTTGGATAACGTCTGTCACACGGCCTGGCCTAGGTGACATGACAACTATCTTGGTTGACAGATAAACGGCTTCGGGGATTGAGTGCGTCACAAAGCAAATTGTTTTTTGCATTTTTTTCCAAAGATCCAATAATTGCTCATTGAGGTGATCCCTAACAATTTCGTCAAGTGCTCCAAAAGGTTCATCCATCAAAAGAATATCCGCATCGAACGTTAGGGCACGAGCTATTGATGCTCTTTGTTGCATCCCTCCAGATAGTTGCCATGGAAATTTTTTTTCAAAGTCCGTCAAATCAACAAGCTCAAGAACCTTTTTTACACGTTCGGCCTGCTCTGTCTTGTTTACTCCCATTATTTCAAGGGGAAGTCGTATGTTTTTTCCAATTGTCCGCCATGGGTATAATCCCGCTGCCTGAAAGACGTAGCCGTAAGCACGATTCTGTCGCGCCTCTGAAGGTGACAGGCCATTTACCTTTATGGTACCTGATGTTGGACGTTCAAGGTCGGCAGCCACCCTTAGAAAGGTGGTCTTCCCACAACCTGATGGACCTATAAAGCTTACAAACTCACCTTTTTTGATCTCAAGATTTATATCTTTGAGAGCATGAACATATCCATCTGCCGTTTTGAATGTTAAGGATAAATTGTTTGCGGAGATCACAATTTGGGAAGTCATGCGGTCTTAAGCTTTCAGATAATGGCTGAGTTCGTACGGATTTAGATCCCTGCCGGTATGTTCAAAGGGTCTCTATTAATTTGTTTTGGCGCCGTTAGTTCCTTCCATTTTCGTAAAGCAACATTTGCCGATGGGAATGCGGGACGAGGCACAAAACGCCCCCGGCCAGGATTTGGTTGACTATTTTGACCCCAAGCCCAAATCACATCGCCGCGATTAATTGTATAGCGAGACTGGGCTGTTACTTCAAATCCCTCAAAGACATTATAGTCCAAGATAGAGTGATGGTTTGCCGTACCGATAGTCTTTGATATTTTGGGATCCCAAACCACAATATCAGCATCTGCTCCTTCTACCAGCGCACCTTTCTTAGGATATATATTCAGAATTTTTGCAATATTTGTACTGGTGACAGCAACAAATTCATTTGGTGTCAGACGGCCTGTTTCAACGCCCTTTGTCCAGAGGACCGCAAGCCGCTCTTCTAGTCCATTAGACCCATTTGGAATAAGACAAAAGTTGTCTCTACCCATAAGCTTCTGTTCGCTAGTAAAAGCCGCGTGGTCAGTTGCAACAACCTGCAGTGATCCAGCTTGTAAGCCGGCCCATAGGCTTGCCTGGTGGTCTTTGCTGCGGAACGGTGGAGACATAACGCGACGAGCGGAATGCATCCAATCACCTTTAAAATACTCGCTTTCATCAAGTGTCAGGAATTGTGCCAGCGGTTCACCATAAACTCGCATACCCTTTTGCCTTGCTCTACGAATGGCCTCATGAGCCTGCTCACAGCTTACATGTACAATGTAAAGTGGCACACCAGCAGCATCTGCTATTGTGATAGCTCGATTTGCGGCCTCGCCTTCGAATTCTGGTGGGCGGGAGTATGCGTGACCTTCAGGGCCAGTAATTCCTTGAGACAACATTTGTTCTTGCATATCTGCTACAAGATCACCGTTTTCGGCATGCACCATGGGCAGTGCTCCAATATCCTTACAGCGTTTAAAGCTTGCAAACATTTCATCGTCTTCGATCATTAAGGCACCTTTATAAGCCATGAAGTGCTTAAAAGAATTTACGCCCATATCCACGGCATCTTTCATGCCATTGAACACGTCTTCATTCCAGCCAGTGATTGCCATATGATAACCGACGTCTGAGCAAATTTGAGGAAGTGATTTACGATGCCATTCATTGATTGCATTTTTGATAGATCCATCAGCCCCCGGAAGGCAAAAATCAACAATCATTGTTGTACCACCTGCAGCTGCCGCCCAAGTTCCGGATTCAAAAGTTTCCGCTGCAGTAGTACCCATGAATGGCATTTCTAGGTGAGTGTGTGGATCGATCCCACCGGGGATTACATAGGCACCTTCCGCATCAATATATTCATCCCCGTTGAGATCTTCACCGATTTGCTTGATAACTTCATCCTCGATCAGGATATCGGCTTTCCATGTGCGGTCAGCATTGCAAACCGTACCACCTTTTATCACCTTGCTCATTTATGTTCTCCTTTAAGGTTCAGTGATGGACTCTCGGTCACTCCACAATCTCTGCTGTATCAACGACCGCATGGAACAGAACTTCCGCTCCGGCCGTAGACCAATCTTTAGATATTTCTTCAGCTTCATTATGACTTAATCCATCGATACAGGGACACATAATCATTGCAGTGGGTGCTACTTGATTGATCCAGCAGGCATCGTGCCCCGCACCCGAAATTATGTTGCGGTGAGAGTATCCAAGTCGCTCAGCCGCACTCCGGACGGCAGTCACACATGTTTCATCGAACTCAACTGGATCAAATCCACCAACTTTCTCAAATTCGATCGAAAGCCCCATTTTGTCACAAATCTTTTGCGCATCCACGCGTAACCGGGTTTCCATATCTTCGATGACACGGATTTCTGGACTCCGAAAATCGATGGTGAATACCACTTTACCTGGAATGACATTGCGTGAGTTTGGAAATACATCGATATGGCCAGCAGCGCCCACGGCGTGTGGCTTGTTGCTCCAAGCGATTTGATCGACAAGGTCGATAATGCGTGCCATCCCGAGGCCTGCATTTTTGCGCATGGGCATCGGTGTGGATCCGGTATGGCTATCTTTTCCCATGATAGTCACTTGTGTCCAGCTCAAGCCCTGACCATGGGTAACTACCCCGATATCCACTAATTCGGTTTCCAAAATTGGACCCTGTTCGATGTGTAGTTCAAAAAATGCTTTCATCTTGCGTGCGCCAACCGCTTCTTCGCCGCACCAGCCAATCCGCTTCAACTCATTACCAAAGGTTTTGCCTTCGCTATCAATGCGATCATACGCCCAATCTTGGGTGTGAACGCCAGCAAAAACCCCAGAGGACAGCATAGGTGGTGCATAGCGGGTACCTTCTTCATTCGTGAAATTTGTGACCACTATTGGATGCCGGGTTTTGATGCCCATGTCATTAAGACTGCGAATGATTTCTAATCCGCCTAGTACGCCAAGTACACCATCGTATTTTCCTCCCGTTGGTTGGGTGTCTAGATGGGATCCAACATAGACAGGTAGGGCATCTGGATCTGTCCCAGTCCGCTCAGCAAACATATTGCCCATTTGATCAAGGCCCATAGTACATCCGGCATCGTCGCACCATTTTTTAAAAAGGGCACGTCCCTCGCCGTCTTCATCAGTCAGTGTCTGCCTATTATTTCCACCGGCGACACCAGGCCCGATCTTGGCCATATCCATAAGGCTATCCCAAAGTCTGTCGCCATTTATTCTCAGGTTTTTCCCTGGTACTGCCATTTGGTCTCCTCCTGTTTTCAAGTATACTGACCGCTATAGGATGCGCTGGCAAGGGATCAAACAAGTAGGCTATGCATGGGTTGCTTAACTTTTCCCCAACTATTGAGCAAAACCAGATCCAATATATGAGCTTGGCCATCCTGTGAATTTGACCACATGATAAATTTTAAGCTAGACAGAGTTAATCGATCAGTCAACAAAGTTCCTCGAGACCATTATGTGCAAGATTGGATTTTTTGAAAGGGTCTCCTTTGGATTCGAAAAAGGTTGATGTTAGAGCAAAAAACGAACTCTTTATACTCAGGCTGGTAGAGCACTTTTTTCCACCAGATTGAGATCTTGAAAGGTGGCACTATTTTGTTTAACGAGCACTCTAAGATGCGTTCCGATACAGTAACCTGGTGCGGGCTTGGCTCAAAGGAAGATGACAAATGGATTTTTGTCTGACAAAACCCCTAAGCCGAATTCAACGAGAAAACCGTGCAACAATTCTAGAAGCAGCACTGGATGTCTTTTCCGCTCATGGTTTTAGAGGTGCAACGCTCGACTCAATCGCAAAAAAATCTGGACTATCAAAGCCAAACATTCTCTATTACTTTGATGGAAAAAAGTCGATCCATGTTGCGCTTTTAAGCCAATTGCTTGACACTTGGCTGGCACCTCTCCGGGAGTTGGATTCGCATGGCGACCCAACTAAAGAGTTAATGAATTACATTCACCGCAAACTTCAGATGTCGCGCGAATATCCACGTGAAAGTAGGCTGTTTGCAAATGAAATCTTGCAAGGCGCGCCGCGGATAGAAGCTTTTATCAAGGGTGAGCTGCGTGAACTCGTAGATGAAAAAACAAGTCTTATTGATGAATGGATGCAGGCTGGAAAATTACAGAAGCTTGACCCACATCATTTGATTTTCTCTATCTGGGCGATTACGCAACATTATGCTGATTTTGATGCACAGATACGTATGATCAGAGGAAGTGGTGTCAAGGATTCTCACGAAGGTTCCGTTGTTTTCGTAGAGACTATTTTTAGAAAAATACTTGCTAATTAAGACCAAATTATTCTGCAAACTTTGTCATAGGGTTATTGGAGTGACGGGACCAATATTTGTGCCTTGCGGCCAATGGCATATGATCATCTGAAATTGGCTTTGGTGCGGATGTATTTTAGATGTTAGGTTTTGAATGATCCAAAATAGGTTCACTATTTTGTCAACCTGTTAATTTTATCCTACTGGCAGGGAGCCGTTTTTGCGCTACTTTGAGGCAAGAGGACCTATCGCTGCGCTGCAGTATAAAAATGTGATGATGGCGCATGTTTGTATGATTGGATTTTCAATCTTAATCTCAGGTTCATTCGCCATAGGAACGGTTGTTGCGGGTTTGATTGATCCGGTAACATTGACATTTCTACGCTTTTTGATTGCCTCTTCGATTATGGGTGTTTTTCTACTCTTAAGCGGACGGATGCAACGTTGTCACTTTAAAAAGTCAATGCGATTTATCTTGCTCGGAGCGTGTTTTAGTTTCTACTTCGTATTTATGTTTGAGGCGTTGAAGACGGCTTCTCCGGTTGTTACGTCAAGTATTTTCACCTTAATGCCATTTTTGGCAATTTGTCTTGATTTTTTACTCTATGGTAAAAGAGCAAGATATAGAATGATTTTCTATCTAATCATTGGTGCTATTGGGACCTTAGTAGTAGTCTTCAAGGGAAATTTAGAGGACCTTTTCATTCTTAAACTTGACCATGGCGAATTGGTGTTTTTCTCTGGTACGCTTATTCATGCGGTCTATGCGGTGTTGGTTCCAAATCTAAGAAATGAAGAGCCAGTGGGCGTAGTGACTTTTTTTGTGATGGCTGGCGCAACTGTTGTATTGTTGGTGCTTTTCCCATTTAAGATATTCGAAACAGATTGGTCGAAACTGCCAACCGAAGTTTATTTCTCGCTTGGTTATTTATCTATTTTTGCTAGTATCTTTTCTTTGATACTTTTAACCAAAGCATCTGAAAATTTATCAAGTGGCCATTTTACTGCATACACCTTAAGTACACCATTTTGGGTTGCGTTGTTGGAATACAGTTTTCTTGACAGGAAGCTCGAAAGCTACGTATTTTGGGGTGGAACGTTTATTTTTGTGAGTTTGCTCTTATTATTTTTACATTCTGATCGGTTGTCTGTGGCACGAGAGCCTATCGATATAACCAAGGTAGAAAAATAAAGCTGCAGAATTTTAGACTTTTTGGTGAAGGAACATTTTTGGTAGGCAAGACGTTACCGAACTACTCCGAAGAAATGCGACTGCGCTTAGATGGTTTTGACCTTATAGCTGGAGTTGATGAGGTCGGGCGTGGCCCATTAGCAGGTCCTGTGACTGCCGCCGCTGTGGTCCTTGATCCTGACAAAATACCAGCTGGTTTAAACGACTCAAAAAAACTATCTGCCAAAAAACGGGAAATCGCTTATGTGCAAATCATGGAAAGCAGCTTTGTGGGTATAGCCCATGTCTCCGTAAAAGAGATAGATCGGATTAATATTCTACAGGCCAGTCTTCTTGCCATGGCCCGTTCGCTTAGTCTGCTTAAACGACAGCCAGATTTTGCGTTAATTGACGGAAATAAAATTCCCCGCGGTTTGCCTTTTCCAGCCAAAGCCCTGGTAAAAGGAGACAATAAATCGTTGTCTGTAGCCGCGGCATCAATAGTTGCAAAAATATCACGTGACCGACTTATGGCAGAGCTTTCAGTATTAAATCCGGGTTATGGATGGGAGAAAAACGCTGGATATCCGACAAAAGAGCATCTTTTTGCCCTCCGATATATCGGAGTGACCCCACACCATAGGCTCTCTTTCAAACCGGTACACAAGATATTGTACAATGAATCTGAGGGTAAAAATAAATAACAGACTGATTCAAAAAAGAAATTGACGCTGAATCATCTTTGACTCATGTTAGGGCCAAATCGAGAGCGCGAAAATGCGCCGATGCATGAGGCAGAAATGATGAAAAATTTGAACGAGCGGAAGCTGGTTGAGCTTCCCCTAAACCAAATAATGGATGGTGATTGTGTTGAAATTATGAATGCACTGCCTGAGGACAGTGTCGATCTGATCTTTGCGGACCCACCATATAATCTGCAGCTCAAGGGTAATTTGCATCGTCCGGATAACTCGCTTGTTGATGCGGTAGATGAGAGCTGGGATCATTTTGCATCTTTTACGGCTTATGATCATTTTACCAACGGCTGGCTTAAGGCGTCACGCCGTATCTTGAAACCTAACGGGGCAATCTGGGTGATCGGATCGTACCACAATATATTTCGAGTAGGCGCCGCATTGCAAAATCAGGGATATTGGATTTTGAATGATGTTGTTTGGCGCAAATCAAATCCCATGCCTAATTTTCGGGGTAAACGCTTGACCAATGCTCATGAAACCATGATCTGGGCATCAAAGTCTGAGGCGGCAAAATATACGTTTAACTATAATGCACTAAAATCATTAAATGACGGTATCCAGATGCGAAGTGACTGGGTTTTACCGATTTGTACCGGTCACGAACGACTTAAAAACTCTAAAGGTGAAAAAGCGCATCCAACGCAAAAACCGGAAAGCCTTTTGCACCGCCTACTTGTTGGGACGACTAATCCTGGAGACCTCGTGCTAGATCCATTTTTTGGAACTGGAACCACTGGAGCTGTAGCTAAAATGTTAGGGCGTAATTTTATTGGAATTGAACGAGAGGTCGCCTACCGTGAAGTCGCACAAAAGCGTTTGGATGGTATCCGAAAATTCGATCGTACGGCTCTTGAGGTAAGCGCTGCTAAACGGTCCGAGCCGCGTATTCCCTTCGGTCAACTGGTCGAGAGAGGCATGTTGCGCCCGGGGGAAGAACTTTTGAGCATGAATAGACGTCACACGGCTAAAGTTCGCGCCGATGGGACGCTTGTAGGCGGAGAAGCGAAAGGATCTATCCACCAGGTTGGGGCAGCAATGGAAAGGGCGCCAAGTTGTAACGGTTGGACCTATTGGTGCTTTCAACGCGAGGGAAAGCTTATCCCAATTGATATCCTTCGCCAACAAATCCGATCCGAAATGAGAGAATATAGCAATTAGAAACTAGTTTTTTGCTGAGTAAACATTGCCAATTACCTTTAGCCAAAGCTTAGAAAACCAACTAATTACAACGGGTTTTTAGGTACCTCTTTGAGAAGGGCTTGAACCGTTATTGTAAGCGCCCCAATCTTGAATTTCGGGATAGTACATTTCACGCCATTTAAGAACGCGGGGGTTCATTTTTCTTCGCCAAGTTTTGGGAAAAAGCGCCCAAATTCCTATAACTCCATAACCATATGGCAGCTGTGGCGCTTCAGTGGCCCCAAAATTTTGCAACAGCGGAAAGGGACGGTTAGGATTGTAATGATGGTCAGAGTGTCTTTGAAGATTAATTAATAACCAGTTTGTAGCTTTTTGTGCAGCGTTCCAGGAGTGATGTGGTTTCGTATGTTCGTATTTTCCATTTCCTAGATATTTTCTGGTCAAACCGTAATGTTCAATATAATTCACCAACTCTAAGTGGAATACTGCGACAAAAGCTTGCCAAAAAAATAATATTATTCCCCAACTTCCGCCTAGAGCATATGCTAACGCAGCGAATGATAATTGTAAAAATAAATACAAGTAAAATGGGTTCTTAAAGTCATACCATCTGAGGTTTTTTCGTTTCAATTTTTGAATTTCCGCATTAAATGCGGAAGCCAAGCATGTTGGGATCACCCTAAAAAGAAATTCATAAAAACTTTCATCATACTTAGCGGTTACACCGTCTCTGGGTGTTCCTACATATCTGTGATGAACTAGCAAATGTTCTGAACGAAAATGGGAATAAAGCACCATCCCGAGCAAAAAATCGGATAGGCGTCGCTCGATTCGTCCTGAATTGTGCATTAATTCGTGTGAGTAATTTATCCCAACAATGCCCGAAATGGCTCCAACAGCTAAAAACAGGCCAATAGACTCAAGTTTTGAAAATTCAGAGGAACAGGCATAATAAATTAGCCCAAAAATTGTAAAAAACTGAAGAGTTGGCCAACATAAAAGTAAAAGCTTATACCAAAATAATGAACTTAAATCTTTGTCAGTGTTTTCATTTTCTAAATTAAGTCCAAAAATCAAATCTAAAAAAGGGAACAATAGCCAAGTTGCTAGAAAAACTAAAAAGAAGGCCATGCCTCCCCAAATCGCCGCACCCCATACCAACGGTATAAGGGCGAGCGAGCACCAGAAAGGTAGAGCAAGATAAATTGATTTTTCAGACCAGGTTCGAGACATAATGTTTACCTTCCCTTAGCTAAACGGTCTTTGTAACATTTTTGGCACCAGATTTCACTAGATCATATACCTTACGCATCACAGTTGGTAGATTGGATGGATTAAAATCACCTCTAGGCATGAATACGCCTCGATCAGACTCTACATTCATTCCAACGACTGCAGTCCTTATGGTAAGACGTAGATGAAAATGTGTAAATGTATGTCGGACTTCCCCACGCAAAACCGTCCAGTCGGCATCGAAAGGTGTTGCATTTGTTGGTTTTTCTTCCCATTCGCTTCCTGGCCATCCAAGCATTCCTCCTAGCAGACCATTTTCTGGCCGTGTTTCAAGGAGCAACGCACCATCTTCGCGTTCAACAAAATATACCACGCCATTGCGAATTGGTTTTCGTTTTTTTATTAATTTCCTGGGAAGCTCTGATGCTATTCCCAATCTTCTTGCCTTACAAGCTTTTAGCCAAGGACAAAGCCCACAGGCAGGTCGCTTTGGCGTGCAAATGGTTGCTCCTAAATCCATCACTGCTTGTGCGTAATCCCCTGGCCGCTTCTTGGGTGTCAAACTTTCTGCCCAGGTTATCAAATCTTGCTTTGAGTGCGGCAGTGGTTGGTCGATGGCAAATAAACGTGACATAACACGCTCAACATTTCCATCTACAACTGTTTCCGCTTTGTCGAACGCGATGGCAGAAATGGCAGACGCTGTGTAGGGGCCAATGCCTGGTAATTTGAGTAACTGGGAATGTTCTTCTGGAAAAATGCTATCAAATTCTGTTTCTAAGATTCGGGCGCATTTGAGTAAGTTCCGCGCTCGGGCATAATAACCCAAACCTGCCCATTCACCCATAACATCAGCGTCTTTTGCTTTTGCAAGGTCGGTTAAGGTGGGCCATCTTAGTATAAAACGATTGAAATATCCTTTTACCGTTATTACGGTGGTTTGCTGCAACATGACCTCAGATAGCCAGACTTTATATGCATCCGGTTTTACACCTGCCAAGCGTTCCGTAGGTGATACTCGCCAAGGCATTACACGTGCACTGCGATCGTACCATTCTAGTAAAACTTGGGATTTTGGTTGATCAAGATAATTCGAATACATTATTGTTTAACCAGATACGTTACCGGAGTATGGTGTCGCGCAAAAGAGTGAACCACAAGAGAAAATTGATGTCCGAACGCCAGAGTTCAACAAAAGGATTTAAGCAAGCCTCATCTTTGCTCACCAGCCGCATTCGTGAAGTTAGTGAAACTCGCGGTTTTGCTCAATCCCGTCTTTTGACGCATTGGGAGGAAATAGCGGGCAAAGACACCGCTAAAGTCTCATGGCCAGTTAAGGTTAGTTATGGAAAGCAAGGATTTGGAGCCACTCTGCTTTTGCTATGTAATGGGGCAAATGCACTGTTTATTGAGATGGAGAAAGAAAGAATACGCAAACGGGTAAATTCAGTTTATGGTTACAACGCTATCAAACGTATCAAAATCACCCAGACCTCGGCAAATGGTTTTGAGGAGGCACTAAATTCGTTTACTTCTAATAAAAGACCATTGGAGAAACTAGTTGATTCTAAAGTCGCTGCCAAAGCGCAGAAATTGGGCAATAGTGTAAATGATCCAGAGTTTGCTCGTGCCCTTGAAGCTTTGGCGCAGAATGTTCTAAGTAAATGCAAAACGTAAATATTAATTGGAAAGGCAACCACCATGCTTCGTAAAAAACTACAAGTAGTTGCTATTTTCGCTACCATATTGACGGTCGGTTATGTCTTTGTGCATTCAAAATTTCAAAACGAAGTTGAAAGCTTTGATTTAGCCTTCGGCGCAATCGCGCAAAGCTCTGATGACAATTCGGAAGATCCGTTTTCGACTGTAGCGGTAAATGAAATGGCCCTGGGATCTGAAGACGCACCATTGACTGTAATTGAATACGCTTCTTTCACCTGCCCACATTGTGCCAGTTTTCATCAAGAGGCATACAAAAAACTTAAGAAAACCTATATCGACACTGGAAAAATAAAATTTGTCTTCCGTGAAGTTTATTTTGATAAATATGGTGTTTGGGCCTCTTTGGTGGCTCGGTGCGCCGGACCAGAAAAATTTTTTGGGATGACCGATTTGCTGTTGAGTTCACAGCGAACATGGGCGCGTGCCGGTAGTGATCTTGCCAGCGCTAACGAACTTAGAAAGTTGGCACTCCTCGCTGGTATGGAAGAAGATAACGTTGAGCGTTGCCTAAGTGATGGGAATAAAATCAAGGCGCTTGTTGCTTGGTATCGCGAGAATGCAACGAAAGATAAAATTCAATCCACCCCGAGCTTTATTATCGATGGAGAGCTTTATAAAAATATGGATTACGAGAAGTTTGTAGAAATTCTAGACTTAAAACTGGGGTCTTAATGGTAGCACCTCTTGACGGATTGAAAGTTATCGAGCTCGCGCGTATTCTAGCTGGCCCCTGGGCTGGTCAAACCCTTTCAGATCTTGGTGCTAAGGTCGTAAAAGTAGAATCTGATAAAGGTGATGACACGCGTCAATGGGGCCCTCCTTTTATAGATCGTGGAGAGGATAAAACGGCTGCTTATTTTCATTCATGTAATAGAGGCAAATCTAGCCTTATCATCGATTTCCGTACTGAAGAGGGGAAAGCGGCATTGATTGACTTGGTCCGAGACGCTGATATTCTCATTGAAAATTTTAAAGTTGGTGGCTTAAGTAAATACGGCCTCGATTATGAAAGCCTAAGGCAGGTGAATCCGCGGCTTATCTACTGTTCTATTACAGGTTTTGGGCAGACTGGACCTTACTCTCATAGAGCTGGATACGATTATATCATTCAAGGAATGTCCGGATTTATGTCTATAACTGGAGAACCGACCGGAGCGCCACAACGGGCTGGTGTGGCAATCACGGATATTTTTACTGGTGTCTACGCAACAACGGCAATCTTATCTGCATTGCATATGCGAGGGAGCACCGGTAGAGGCCAGCATATTGACATGTCGTTGCTAGATACCGCGGTCTCCGTTATGGCTAATCAAGCTCTTAACTATCTTTCAACGGGCGTTCCACCTAAGCGCACCGGTAATTATCATCCTAACCTGTCACCATATCAGATTTTTGAATGCAGTGATGGCCATATAATAATAGCTACGGGTAATGATGCTCAGTATCAGCGGCTTTGCTATATCTTGGAGTTTCCAGAGATGGCAAACTCTCCAGAATATCTAAAAAACTCAGATCGTGTGCAGAATCGTGAAGAGATGATTGCAAAACTCAACGCGCAAACTGTAAAGATGAGCAAGGTTGAGTTATTGGAGGCCTGTGAAGCGAAAGGGGTTCCGGCAGGGCCCATTAATTCTATGGATGAAGTCTTTGCTGACCCACAGGTGCTGCATCGCAAAATGCAGATTGAGCTAGATGGTATCCCAGGCGTACGCTCTCCTTTTAAGTTTTCTGAAGCAGAATTGAAGCTCAATCTCCCTTCGCCTAAACTGGGTGGAAGCGACTAAAAAACACTGGCTCATTGGCGCATTGCTGTCTCAAAAAACTCTTTCAGGGAATTCGAATGGCTTAGACCTAGTCTAACTGGAAGAGTCAGGACGTTTCGTCTAAAATTCTTCGGTAAACGGACTACGTCCTTTTCCGTTGTTACCAACTGTGCTCCAACTTCATTCGCTAGAGATTCAAGACGCTTTAAAAACTTTAGGGAAATGATGGCATGATCTTCAAGGGCTTCTGTGTGGAGCAAATTGGCGCCCAGATTTTGAAGTGTTTTAAAGAACTTGTCTGGATGGCCTATCCCCGCGAAGGCGATATAGGAACCTTCAGACCAATTCATACCGGTTGGAAGAGGGTTGATTTCTGCAGTCATTTGCTTGCAGTTTATCTTGTTTCCCCAAGTCTGGGCAAATTTTTTTTGCGCTGTCGCATCACCTATCGATAGTAAGGCATCTGCCCGCAACAAGCCATTCGCAACTGGCTCGCGCAGTGGGCCTGCCGGTAAACAAAGTCCGTTACCAAACCCATTCTCGGCATCAACAACTACAAGTGATTTGGTTTTTCCTACCGAGGGGTCTTGGAATCCATCATCCAAAATAATTATATCAGGATAGTATGTTTCAGCAACTTTGATGCCTATTGCCCGATTTTTACATACAATTGTAGTGGCAAAGGCCGCCAATAATAAAGGCTCATCGCCAGTCTGGTCTGCTCTGTGATTTAATTCATTAACCACTACAGGCCCTTTCATTGATCCTCCGTAACCGCGGGAAAGAATTACGGGTTTTACACCCTGAGCTTTGGCAATTTCGGTAAGAGCGATCACAGTTGGAGTTTTTCCAGTACCACCTACATTTAGATTGCCGACACATAGAACCGGGACACCGGCTTTAGTTACAGTTGATTTCGATAAACGCCTTGCAGTCGACATGCCGTAAAGCAAGCCAAGAGGGCTGAGCAAGGTACTCACGAATGATCGCTTACTGGGATGATTGTACCAGAATCGCGGTGCTCTCATGTTTGCCTATCCAGGGTATCAAAATGGTCAATGATTTCCTCTATTAGCGTATCCGTCAAATCAGCTCCTTTGGAAATCATTTCCCAAGCTGCATACGCCATTTTGGCTGAGGTTTCGGGGTTTGTGATTTCGTTCACTGCATTGGCTAGTTCGGCTACATTGCTTACCATGCGGGCAGCCCCACACTCCTCAAGAAGTTTATAGCGTTCAAGATGTGACGATATTTCAGGCCCAAAAAGCAAAGCACAACCGAAAGTAGCAGGTGGGTATGGATCCAATTTAGCATTGTTAGCTGTTAGAGTTTGCCCCAATAAGACAACTGGCGCAAGGGAATAACAAGCGTATAGGTCTTCCGGTGAAGCTGATACAAAAACCTGCGTCATTGGGTCTGGAAGATCATCACTTTGGCCACAGGCTACCCGAAGACCTGATTTTTCTGCCTTTTGACGAATGCTCAGCTGGTCTTGTTCTCGTTTAGGCACAAGGATTAAAAGAGAGCGGTGATCGCGCCGCATGACTAACTGGTGCGCAGATAAAGCAATACTGGCTTCCGTTTTTGACACGGACGCCGCCAACCATAGTGTTCTCCCTACAAAAGCATCAAGTAGCTTTTCTGCAAGGTTCTGAGGCGGCACTTGCATTGGTGCAGCCCGTTGCAAAGGTCCTTTGAGCTTTATGCGGTTTGGAGAGATGCCCATACGGTTAAGCTGATTAGCTGCCAATTCGTTTACAGCATAGAAATCGGAAAACAATTTCAATGTCCTACGAGTAACATCCGGCAAAAATCGGATTCCTTTTGGTTTGAAATCTCTGGCTTTTGAATTTACTAATACCAATCTAGTTCCTGAGCGTGATGCGGTTTTCAGGAGATTAGGCTTTAACCGCCCTCCGGCCCAGAGTAAGATATGCGGTTTGTAGGTTTCCAGAAAGTCTTGCGAACTCGAAGCGGAATCTAAGGGAGCTTTTGAATAGTCCAAGTCAGATTCGTGTGTTTTTTCCCATTGCCCAGGGATTTGCGTAGTCATCACTGTTGCTATGCCCGCATCCATTTGAAAAAGCCGCCGATGGAGATATTCTAGAGCTGCAGCATCTTCTTTTTCGCTTGCGTGCATCCACAGGGTAGGAACTACTACGGTTTTTTCTGGAGCGATGGCGATGTACCTCCCATCTTTTTATGATCGATCCGATTAGTGGCACGAGGCTTGTTTACAACCGAATATTACAACCCTTTAAGAGAAAAGATTGAATCACAATAACCAATGACTGTAAGCGGGTAAAGCTTGTCTAGTCTCTAGAAATTAACTAAATTAAAGCAACCTAAGCATGGGATGCTGATGCATAAGTTTCTAGAAATATTGGTATTTAGAAACCAAGCCCCTCGTATTTCTTTTTAAACTTGGATACCCGTCCGCCAGTATCAAGCAAACGCGTACCGCCGCCAGTCCAGGCTGGGTGTGCAGATGGATCAATATCAAGTGACATTGTATCGCCCTCTTTACCCCAGGTTGAACGCATTTTTACAATGGTTCCGTCTGTCATTTTTACATCAATAAAGTGATAATCTGGATGGATATCTTTTTTCATTTCCGTTCCCTTAGGCTTCCATGCCTTTTCTTGGGGCTCGATAGTTGGTCTGTTCCGCAATTCGAGCCGATTTTCCACGACGGTTGCGAAGGTAATAAAGTTTCGCGCGGCGCACGCGACCACGCCTTACAACTGTTATTGAATCAATATTCGTTGAGTAAAGTGGAAAAACACGTTCGACACCCTCACCGAATGAGATCTTGCGTACCGTAAAAGAACCAGCAATGCCTTTTCCGTGGTTTCTAGCAATACAAACGCCTTCATAATTCTGAACACGTGTTCTGGAGCCTTCTGTGACCTTATATCCTACTCGAACAGTGTCTCCGGCTTTGAAGTCGGGCACTTGTTTTTCGAGCGAGGCAATGTGTTCTGCCTCAAGCTGCGCGATCAAATTCATCGCTATTCTCCTTTTTTACGGTTGCTCCCGTAATGGTCTGCGCGCCCCAGAGCTCTTGGTCTTTATCAGGTCCTTTTTGGTTACGGTCCTACAAGAGGTTTCGGTCGTCATTTCTTTTCGTTTACCTTTTGCCCGAATTAGCTTTTAGGAATCAAATAAAATTCCTTTGGCTCGGACCAATCGGCTATAACAGGGTCGATAGTATTTTTTCAAGGACTTTCTTCGTAGAAATGTCCTTACTATGGCTAGTTTTCCTTTTTCCATAAATCCGGTCGCCTCGATCGTGTGAGCGTCTCGGCTTGATCACGGCGCCAGTCGGCGATTTTTTTGTGGTTACCGGACTGAAGGATCTTAGGGATGAGCTTCCCTTTCCATTCTTTCGGCCTTGTATACTGTGGATATTCCAAAAGGCCGGTTGCGTGGCTTTCTTCTTCGATAGAGAGTGGGTTGCCGAGAACAGCGGGCAACAAGCGTACGCATGCATCAATCATAGCCTGTGCCGCAATCTCTCCACCACTCATTACAAAATCTCCTAAAGACACCTCTTCCATTCCATAGTAGTCAATAACTCGTTGGTCCAGCCCTTCAAAACGCCCAGCAAGAAGGATAATCCCGGGTGCTTTCACCCATTTTTGGGCCAAGGCCTGCTCAAACGGACGCCCCCTCGGAGATAAACAAATCAGTGGTCTTCTTTTCCCTCGTTCCTTAAATACCTTTTCAATTGCTTTTCCCACTATATCTGCGCGTAGAACCATTCCTGCGCCGCCACCGGCAGGTTTGTCGTCAACAGATTTATGTTTTCCTTCGCCAAACTTACGAAGATCAACAGTGTTAAGTAACCACTTACCTTCCACAAGTGCACGACCGATTAGGCTATGTCCCAAAACACCTGGAAAGGCATCGGGAAAGAGGGTTATGACGTCTGCAGACCAAGCCTGCATAAAATGGGTCGGACCTTCCACCGTATTGCGTGGCTTCTGGCTCGCGCTTACAGATTTACGCTCTTGAGATTTACTGTCTGTTGTCATTTTTTGTCTACAAACAAACCATCGGGTGGGTCAATAATAACCTTTCCGGATTTTAGGTCGACTGTTGGTACATTCAGGCGAGTGAAGGGAATAAGAACTGTTTGGCTAAAATCCACTCTTTTGATTTCCAAAAGATCTGTGGCCCCATGGTTTTGAACACCTTCAATGTGCCCCAAAGATTGTCCGCCGCAGTCAAAAACCGCTAAACCGAAGAGGTCAGCGTAATAAAATTCATCATTGGGCAATTGTGGAAGTCTGTTTCGAGGAACGAATAGTCGCAGTCCTCGCATAGAGGCTGCTTGCTCTTTAGATTTTACCCCTGATAAACGAGCGCTGAAAGCGTTTTTAATTTGCCCAGTCAGGATCACATTAAAGGATTTTGTTCCGTCCTCGTTAAATAGAGGGCTGTAGTCAGCGATAGCTTCTGGAGAAGATGTAAAACTTTTAAGTCGCACCTCTCCTTTGACGCCGAAGGCACCCGTCAAGGCTCCTACAAAGATCATCGCGTCAGGCATTGCTTATTGCTCGCATATTCCATTGAAGACTTCGCCTCCATGTTCAACACATCTTACAGTAGCTTCGTTTCTCTCATACAGAATACCAGCCACGAAAGCGATCCCTAGTAAAAGAACGAAACGGATTGGTTGAAAGAACACTTTTCCAAGTTCTCCTGGACATTGATGTTTTCTGTCTCAGCAAAGGGCAGTGCCACAGAATGTGCCCTGCCCAATGTTGCTAAAGATCAGAAAATTGGCCGAAACAAAAATAGTTGTGTAACTGGCCCCAATTATTCCTTAGCCTCTTCTTTGGGGGTATCCTCTGAGCCAACTTTCTGCGCAGGAATTTCATCTTTCTCAGCCGGCTTTTCTTCTGTTGTGACCTCATTGGTAGGATTTTCTTTTACTACAACCTCTTCTTCAGGTGCGTCCTTTGCTTCAGCTTCTTTAGTGGCTTTTTCTTCCGCTCGATCTAGTGCCTTTTGGCCCGGTTTGCCTTTGACTGGGTTGTTGCGTTCTTTCTTTCCAACAACGCTGGCAGCCTCTAGCATTCGAGATACTCGGTCAGTTGCTTTTGCACCCTTTCCAAGCCAGTATTGAATTCGTTCAATATCCATTTTTATCCGCTCTTCACTATCTTTTGGCAAAAGCGGATTATATGTGCCAAGTTTTTCTATATAACGACCGTCTCGAGGCATTCGGCTATCCGCTGCTACAATGCGATAAAACGGGCGCTTTTTGTTACCACCTCGGGCAAGTCTTATTTTCATGGCCATTCGTAATTCTCCTTTATTAATGGCGGATGGGGCATCGCCCCTAAGATTGGTGTTTTTTGTGCTGCTTGATGACTTCCTGTATAATAAAATTTAACAATTTCTTTGCAAATTCAGGATCTAGGTCAGCTTCTGCTGATAGTTTTTCGAGCCTTTCAATCTGTGTGGCTTCACGTAGTGGATCCGATGCCGGAAGCTCATGTATGGCTTTGAGTTTCCCTACTGCTTTGGTATGCGCAAAGCGTTCGGCCAATGTGTAGACGAGCATTGCATCAAGGCGGTCAATACTTTGACGGTGTTCTTTCAAAAGATTTTGTGCCTTTTCAACTGTATCGCTCATTAAGAAATCTCCTTTGTTGGATACAAATGAAAGTGGTTGTCCCGAATTTTGAGTGCTTAGCGTTTTTAAGGGCTTCTTGCAGTCGAAAAGTGATATTTGCCGATTGCGTAATTTGAGGGAGCAAGGAGCTTGCAATCCAATGAAATTTTAAATTATGCCCATTAGAGGCATATTTGAGAAAATCTTCCTTTTCTATTCTATTAATACCAGCCATCATATGTGGTCCGGATTGGGGTGTCGGTATAGAAAAGTCTTGCCCATGTTGGAGTTGTCATAGCTATGTTCAAATTTAGCACCCAATCTCTCAGCTAATCGGATGGAACGAATATTATAGGGTGTGATGTTACTGGTCAGTGTTGTGAATTTCAGCTCTTCATATGCCCATTGCCTTACGCGGGAGGACGCTTCAAAGGCCAGCCCTTTTCCTTCAAATCCTTCAAAGAGTACCCAGCCTAGCTCCGGTTCGGGCCATGTTTCCGGGTTCCAGATACCGCTAATGCCAGCAATTTCACCTGACTTTTTTTCAACCGTGAAGTAGCCGTATTGATGAATGTGCCAATGTCCGACATTCAAGGCGAACCACCGCCATGCCTCTCCTCGTTCCGGAATATGGCCAAATCCTTTGGCACGCGTTTCGTCTTGCAAAAATGAGATGACTGGCTCGGAATCTTGTATCTGTGGCCCGCGGAGGATCAGTTTTTCGCTTTCAATAATAGGGGCATTTGTGAGGCTCATCTGTATAACCTCTGACCATTTATTTGCCGGTATGCGGTGGTGTTGGGAACGCTTTTTCCTTTGGCATAATATGGCTCCCAATCATGGAGTTTGACAAGCCGTTTTGCACTTTTGTTAAAGTTGGTGTTTTCGGTAGGAAGGCATTTTTTGAGCAAGCTCTGCCAAAGTACCTCATAAGCCTTGATGAGCACTTCGCGAACTAAACCAAAGTTGCGGTCGTTTCGTTTTGCAATATTGTAGAAGGGTTGGGCAAATGCGACTTTAGGCAAATGAGTAGGACGTGAAATCGCAACTCCAAAGACACGATGGGCGCTATCCATATCTACAACGAAAGAAATTCCACAACCGACAAGTTTCAATCTCCCTGTTTTAAAGTCAAGCGGGTAATCTAAGGGTTTATAGGGAATGGCGCTACCGATTTGGTCAGTTAGATTGCTGCCAAGAAGTGAATTGAACGCTTCAAAACTCTCGACAAGTGTAAGTGACGGCGCGCGCTGTTCGATTGCTAGGATGGACTTGCTTCTCACTTTTTCTTTCCAAACCCACTTAATCCAGGAGGTAACCCCAAGCCACCACCTAAGCTTGATAGTCCACTAGGAAGGCCACCTTTATTGCCTAATTGCTTCGCCGTTATTTCGAGTGCTTTTGCGTCCATCTTCGATGTACCAAAACCAGCTGGTGTACTGGAAGGTATGCCGCCTTTGCCAAACATCCCACGCATCGCTTGTCTTAGCATGCCCCCTTTTCCCATTTTTTTCATCATGTCTGACATCTGACGGTGCATTTTCAGAAGCTTGTTCAACTCGCTCACTTCGAGCCCGGCCCCTTTCGCTATACGCTTTTTGCGGCTAGCCTGTAGGATTTGTGGACTAGCGCGTTCTTTTTTAGTCATAGATTGGATCAACGCTATCTGACTATTAAAAACTCTATCATCCATTCCCGCATCTGTCGCCTGCTTGGCCACTTTACCCATGCCGGGCATCATGCCCATAATACTTTCCATACCACCCATCTTCATCATCTGTTCAAGTTGCACCTTAAGATCGTTCATATTGAATTGACCTTTCTGGAAACGCTTCATCATACGTTCAGCTTGATCAGCCTCGATCGTTTCTTGCGCCTTTTCAACGAGTGCAACGATGTCACCCATCCCAAGGATGCGCCCCGCGATTCGGTCAGCCTCGAAGGTTTCAAGGGCATCCATCTTTTCGCCAAGGCCGATAAAACGGATTGGCTTGCCTGTCACTGCACGCATTGACAACGCCGCCCCACCGCGACCGTCTCCATCCATACGAGTAAGAACTACCCCGCTTACTCCAATTTTTCCATCAAACTCAGTGGCAACATTCACAGCGTCTTGGCCGGTCAGCCCATCAACTACCAAAAGTGTTTCACGTGGCTTTATTACATCGCGGACCGCCGCTGCTTGGGCAATTAGTTCCTGATCAATATGCAATCTGCCAGCAGTATCAAGAATGTAGACGTCATAGCCGCCAAGGCTCGCTTGTGTTTTTGCGCGTTTGGCTATTGCTACAGGGTCTTCGCCTTTTACGATTGGTAGCGTATCAACCCCGACCTGAACGCCCAGTATTTGTAACTGCTCCATCGCCGCTGGGCGATTGACATCTAATGAAGCAATTAAAACCCGCTTACCTTCACGTTCTTTCAGCCTTTTGGCAAGTTTGGCGGTTGTGGTTGTTTTGCCAGAACCCTGCAAGCCAACCATCAGGATTGGGGCGGGTGCGCTATCAATCTTTAGTGCGCCAGGTTCATCCTCTCCAGTCAACACTCTGACAAGTTCATCATGCACAACTTTAACAACCTGTTGGCCAGGTGTTACAGATTTTGTGACCGTATGGCCGCTGGCCTTTTCTTGCACAGATTTTATGAATTTACGTGCTATGGACAGTGATACATCTGCTTCTAATAACGCAATCCGAACCTCACGTAGAGCCGATTTTACGTCATCTTCAGAAAGCGAACCTTGCTTTGTGAGCCGGTCAAAAACGCCTGAAAGGCGTTTGGACAGATTTTCAAACATCTACCGTTTCCTCTAAAAACCGTTCCAGTCCGGCCATAATCAACACATCAACCCAAAAAATTACAACCCCCGTGGGCGAAACTCGCTGACGGGGGGTGATCCCTGCAGAAGCAACGGGACCAGAAGTATCGAACTTCCGAAATTGTAAGGCTAAATATTAAAAAGTCTCTAAGGTGTCAAGACTAGCTAACATGCTGTTAAAATGTCAATGAGTATGAAAAGACCGTAATTGTACCCTGCAGAACTTCTGACAGTAATAGGTAATAGGCGAAATAAAAGTACATCAAATGAAACTGATTGATTTATTCCGAGTTGGGGGGATAGGAGCTATGTCTTTTAGCGGGCCAGCAGGGCAGATAGCTCTAATGCATGGCGTCATTGTTGATGAAAAGAAGTGGTTGTCGGAAAAAGAATATTTCAACTCTTTATCATTCTGCATACTATTGCCATTACCTTAAGCTATGTGGCTGGCCATATACAAGGGGCTGGAGGGTGCTCGGGGTGGTTGACGGTTTAATTAATGGCCCTTGTTTGTTCTCCCTGGCTCGTTAATTGTTTTAGGAAAATCGCTAGTCTATGCTCTTTACGGCGAAATGCCAATGCCTGTTACTTTGTTTATAGGGATAAAGGGCGCCGTTCTCGTAATTGTGCTCAGGACGTTGGTAAGGTTAGCTTTAAAAAACTTGCGATCATTGGTAGCCAGGTTAACAGTAGGGTTGTCCTTTGCGGGTTTGTTTTTTTAAATCTCTTATTTACTCTAATAATCGTTCTCGCGGCGCTTTATGGCTTATCGACGCCATCTTCCCGACCGAATGATATTTAATATCATAGACAAACGGGTATTTCTTTTGCCCAAATGCTTACAAACGGCCGTGATTTGGCTAAGCGCTTGGATTTCCATGCTTCTTTTGGTTGGGGTAAAAATCTGATCAGGCTATCCTTGGACAAATTAAATTTCTTTAGCGGCAGCGCCGGTAGAAGATAGTTTAAACTTAGGCCTTGGAGTATTGGGCGGCAGGATTTATTGTTTGGGCTACGTTTGCGCCGTGCTTCTTCCGGATCTTCGTTACCGCTCCATATTAGGACGGGTTTATACCCTAAGCCAAGGTCAGCAAAAGCGCTTTTTTCTATATCGGCTGCGGTAGTTGGTGTCTTTTTAAACATTTCGTTGTGGTTGTCCCTGTATGTATTTTTTTGGCAGATCTCACAGGTGCAATATGGAGCATTAAAGATATAGGTGCCTAACTTTCGATGCTCTTATCATTTCGTTATTACCTTCGATCATTTTGTTGTGTTAAAAAAAGAGCACTCTCATAACGATTTTGGTATGCGATATTTTGGTATTGTCACAAATGGTTCGGTTTAATGACACTAAACTTACAAATTGCTTTCTTGTAGCACTTTATAAAATTGAACGTTGTTGAGCCAAATCCCACCGTTCGTTAAAGTAAAGTTTGTTAAAGTTTGGTATTTCTGTCTCGAGGATGCAGGAGCACGTTCGTTGCTTGCGGCGGCTAGGTGTCAAAATTGTGAAACTCAAATTAGTCGCTCAGATTGGGAGAAATTCTCCATCTACGATGAACTCTGTATCAAGAAAACGCTCAAAGGCATCAAGGTTAACGGCCTCAAACTGGCCGAAACTTTGCATCCAAATACTAGCATTTATAAGTGCATCGGGTTCGAGTTTACACCATTTGACACGACCACGTTTTTCCTGACTAATTAAACCTGCCCGGCTCAAAATACCCAAATGTTTAGAGATAGCGGCTAGAGAAATTTCGAAGGGTTCCGCAACATCGGTAACAGCCATATCATCTTCCAGCAGCATGACTAGAATATCCCGTCTGGTCGCATCAGCGAGTGCTGCAAAGATGTTGTCAATAGGGTTGTTCATCGTTTCATTAGGCAGAATATGAGTCAATAGTCAACCGGATGGTTAAATATGAGGAAATAGCTTATTCGCTAGGTGATATCGATTTGGTGTGACAAAATGTATTATTGTTCGGAAATTTATCGTATTGAAAACAGTCACTTATAATTTTTTTAGTTGAGTTGATAGGTTGACACCGCTAGGGCAAACACATAATACATTTACGGAAATGTTCATTGAGGTTTCACATTGGTCGGATCAACGGATGAAAATACACTTCGTGACCTGGAAGTCCGTATTCAGGCCGTTAAATCTGTACCTTGCAATCATCCGAAGGTTAGTGATCACCATTCAAGTGCACATCTGGCGTGGAGGATGGTGATAGAGCTTGTTGTGGGCATAATGATTGGGTTCGGTATCGGGTATGGATTAGATATCCTTTTGGGTACTATGCCGATCTTTCTAGTGGTATTTATATTTCTGGGCTTTGCAGCTGGTGTGAAAACAATGCTGAGATCCGCCAAAGAAATTCAAGATGAAGGGGCGGCCAGAATGGTTAGCGAAGAAGAGGTTTAGGCGGTGGCAAACGAAGCGCATTCTGAAGAAACGGGCCTTGTATTTCATCCGATGGATCAATTTATTGTAAAGCCGCTTTTCGGTAATGGGCCGATTGAGTGGTATACAATCACAAATGTAACTCTCTGGTTGTTTTTGGCGATCGTTGCCGTTGTGCTGCTCCTTGTAGTGGGGACATCCGGACGTGCGATCATACCCAGCAGGAGTCAATCTATTGGGGAACTGGCCTACGGGTTTGTGTACAAGATGGTCGAAGACGTGGCAGGGAAAGACGGTCTTGTTTACTTTCCTTATATAATGACCTTATTTATGTTTATTGTTTGTGCAAATTTTCTCGGACTGCTTCCGATGTCGTTTACCACAACATCGCATATTGCTGTAACAGCGGTAATGGCCATGGCTGTTTTCCTTGCTGTAACGATACTTGGCTTTGTAAAACATGGAGTATCGTTCCTGACACTCTTCTGGATTTCTTCTGCTCCTCTTCCGTTGCGTCCGATTTTGGCACTGATCGAAGTTATATCTTATTTCGTTCGCCCAGTCAGTCATTCTATTCGTCTGGCGGGGAATATGATGGCCGGTCACGCAGTGATAAAAGTTTTTGCAGCGTTCGCGGGGGTGGCTGTGATTGCACCACTTTCTGTACTGGCAATCACAGCAATATACGCGCTTGAAATGTTGGTATCCTTCATCCAAGCCTATGTTTTCGCAATTTTGACGTGTGTGTATCTCAAAGATGCACTCCATCCGCATCACTAACAGTAAAGTTCAATTAACATCTATTTACCTAAATAAGGAGAAAGCCAATGGAAGGCGATATCGTTCAAATGGGGGCATACATCGGTGCCGGTCTAGCTTGTACTGGTATGGGAGGGGCGGCTGTCGGTGTGGGGCATGTGGTCGGGAATTTCTTGTCTGGTGCTCTTAGAAATCCATCTGCAGCTGCAGGACAAACTGCGACAATGTTCATTGGTATCGCTTTCGCGGAAGCATTGGGCATCTTTTCATTCTTGGTTGCTCTACTTCTAATGTTTGCCGTTTAAGCCCGGAAAAGGTTTTAACTGGTGGACGGGCAGCTTAAAGCCTGCACGGACCTATGACTTTTCACGGAGGACGAAATGGCATCGAAGACATCTACTGCTGCTGAAGCCGCATCGCCTGGGATGCCACAGCTCGACTTTTCGACGTTCGGTAACCAGATTTTTTGGCTGGTAGTTACGCTCGTTGTGATTTACCTTATTTTGTCGCGCGTTGCCTTACCGCGTATTGCTGAAGTGTTAGCTGAACGTAGTGATACCATCAGTAACGATATCGCTGCTGCCGAAGAGTTAAAATCAAAAGCCATAGAAGCTGAAGAAGCATACAACCAAGCGCTAGCTGAAGCGCGAAGCGAAGCTGCAAAGATTGTAGCAACAACAAAAACGGAAATGAAAACTGAGTTAGATGCAGCCATCGCTAAGGCAGACGCCGAAATTTTCGAAAAAATAGAGCAAAGCGAAAAGGCAATAAGCGAGATTCGCAGAAACGCTATGGAGAACGTAGAAGACGTAGCAAAAGCCACGGCACTTGCACTGGTAACTGCGCTCGGTGGTAAGGATGATGCCAAATCAGTCGATGTGGCTGTTTCTAACGAGATGAAAGGGTAGACCGATGCGATACGCGACTTTTCTATTCACCCTAATGGTATCAAGTCCGGCTTTAGCTGCATCTGGTCCGTTCATATCGCTAAAGAATACGAACTTCATAGTTTTGTTGGCCTTTCTTCTTTTTATCGGAGTTTTGGTCTATTACAAAGTACCGAAGCTTCTTGGGGGAATGCTTGACAAGCGTGCAGATACCATTCGGGCTGAACTGGAAGAAGCGCGTAAATTGCGTGAAGCGGCGCAGAGTATCTTAGCGGGTTATGAGCGGCGCCAGAAAGAGGTTCAGGATCAAGCTGACCGGATCATTGAAACTGCCCGGAAGGAAGCAAAATCCGAGGCCTCAAAAGCGCAAGAGACTTTGGAGATCATTGTAGCTCGCCGTCTTGCAACTGCTGAAGAGAAAATTGCCTCTGCACAGGCAGGTGCAGAACGTGAGGTGCGTGAAAAAGCAATCAAAGTGGCAGTGCTTGCCGCGCGTTCTGTGATTTCTAAACAAATAACAGCGACAATTGCAAATAAGTTGACCGAAGGCGCGATTGCTGAGGTCGAAGCAAAGCTACACTGAAAGTATTCATAAGTCCTAAAACCTTATTATTGTTCTTGCCGGTCTCTTGAGTTTATTCAATTAATTTATCTAGAGATAGGGTTAAGTTTTTTTAGAAATGATACCAAGGTTGTATGCTCGCCAGCTACGCCCAGAAATAACTTCTCAAAGTTATTCAACATTTATCAGTAGTATCAACACAAAGTATGTTGGAATGTTTTTGCAACGGTGAAATAGTCTTCTAATCAAGATCTCATATTAAACGAAAGTCATGTGTATTGTTTATCTTATCGCTTTCCATAGTATAGTCCGACCACATGTTCTGCCTGCGCAAAGAACAACCAGCGCGATACAAAAAGTCCGGTAACGTGGGCGATGACGGCCATAAGTGCTGTCATTAGCGTTAGTGCCATTGAAAAGATCACGATGGGTGTTCCGATCATCAAAATTAGAGAGATTATTCGTAGTTTTGATGCATGTTTTCGGCCAACTAAATGAACGAACTCGCGCAAAAGATAGTTGGTACCCGTATGCGGTGGTTCAAATGCACGGACACTACCACTACTTCCTAAACCCGTTGCAGTTGCCAGTGTTGTGCCGCTTTTTGTAAGGGCGCGATCTCCAGAAATCCAGTAGGCAATTTGTACGACCCCTGCAGACATCAAAAGTAAAAGAGCCATGTCTACATTGGCAGTCAAAATTGCCCCTCCAGTCAGTGATAGGATTATAAATAAAAGGCTAGTGAGTGGAGTATTCCAGCGTGGCACGGTTTTGAGTTGCGCATAAATCATGGAGGTCGCATAGACAGTGGCGATCGACAAAAAAGCGCCAAGCCAACCCAAGATGACCACGGCCACGCCAAAAAAAACGAGACCCGCTCCATATAGTGCCATTACCGTAAGCGCCGCGACCGCGAGCCAAGCCTCTCGGCTAAGCCAACTGGTCTTCCATTGTGTGAAAGCTTTCAAAGAGCGTTCGGGTCGCCCAAGATGAAAAGTGGAGGCTATCAAACCACCCACCGCTAGAGCATATGCAATCCCGAACAAAACAAACGCAATCAGTCCCTTAGGCGTGGGAAGGCCAACGCCCAGAAAGAATAGCAGCCCAAAACCAAGTCCCGAGAGAGATGTAAAGATTATAACAGATGCTGCCGGATGCATCAGATTTTCTCCAGTGTCTTGTCGAGCCATACCATAAAACCCTTGGTTTCAACAGCAACTGGCTTAAGCAAAGGTGCAAGGACATCTAATTCTTCCATTGTATCTTTTGGACGTGGAGGAAGATATTTATTCACAGGTTTGGTATTTTGTTCTGGCATCAGATCCATACCATTGCGTTCTGCGGTCAATTTACTGACATTACTTTCTGGATCTGCAAAATCTCCGAAATGGCGTGCTCCAGCTGGGCAGGTCCGTACGCACGCTGGTTCCCGGTCTTCGACTGGTAGGTTTTCGTTATAAATTCTGTCAACGCAGAGGGTGCATTTTTTCATCACGCCCTCAGCCGCGTCAAGTTCTCTAGCCCCGTAGGGACAGGCCCAGGCGCATAACCCACAACCAATGCAGTCGGTTTCATTCACAAGAACAATCCCGTCTTCAACTCGTTTGTAGCTTGCTCCAGTAGGGCAGACGGTAACACAAGGTGCATCCTCACAATGCAAACAGGATTTGGGGAAGTGGACAAGCTGGGCTGGCCCTTTTTCTGGTTGTATCTCATATGAATGAACGCGATTTAGGAACGTACCCGAAGGATTGGAGCCGTAAGCGTTTTGATCGCTTAGCGGAGCGCCATAGTTCTCAGTATTCCAACCCTTGCAGCTTATCACGCAAGCGTGGCAACCTACACAAGTGTCTAGATCAATTACAAGCCCAAGTTTTCGGTCCGTTTGTGCTGGAAGCTCGGTCATGGTCCTACCTTCCATTTGAGCTCATTGGGGCCTTTCCCAACGGGTGATTTCAAAGTTTCGAAACTTGGTTGACTTTCTGGCGGTGGCCCGGATTTTTCAATCTTGACGCGTAAGTCAAACCACGCTGCTTGTCCTGTTATAGGATCGGAATTCGCCCACCGTAGCCCGTCACCCTTTGGCGGTTGCAACTCATGGATAAGATGATTCAGTAAAAAGCCATGCGTTGCTTCTGGAGCCTTTTCATCTAATGCCCAAGCTCCTTTGCGCTTACCAATCGCGTTCCATGTCCAGACGGTATTTTCATTCAAGGCAGCCATTTCGGCGACTGGTACTGTAATCTCACTATGTGCAGAACTAACTCTCACCCAGTCGCCATCCCTCAAGTCATATTCATGCATGCGCCTTGTCGGAAGGTAGAGTGGATTTAATCCATGAATCTGACGCAGCCATGCATTTTGTGTTCCCCAGCTATGATACATGGCCATCGGGCGTTGAGTAAGAGCATGAAGAGGGTAGTTCTTTGGATCTACAGCCTCATCCGCAAAAGGTGGGTACCAAATAGGTAGAGGATCAAGGGTTGATTTGATCCTAGCTCTTAAATGTTCTGGTGGTTGGCGATCACCATGACCTTCGGCCGCGCGTTGAAATTTCCGCATAGGTTCAACATAAAGTTGAAATAAATAAGGTTGTACACTGTCATAAACACCCATTGAAACGGCCCAATCCTGATAGGCAGAATTCCAAGGTTTGTAATAGCGTGCCCCATCTGGAATGTGTTTGATAAAGAAGCCGCCGTTTTCGATATATAAATCAAGTTGGTTTGGGTTTACATCGCCCCTTCCAGAGAAAGATCCATCGCCACGAAAACCTGTGAGAGGTCCTATCCCGGGTTTGCGGATGTGGTTGATAATATAGTCAGCGTAGTCGCTATATTTCTGCGAGCCATTATCATTTATAAATCCTGGAAGCTTTAGTCGGGCGCCCAGATCACATAGCACAGATTGGAAGCCTCGCACGTCACGGTCGGGTTCGATTACTGGCCAGCGAATCGCGTCAGCTATTGCATCCGCTTCGCATATGGGCCGATCAAGGAGGCTTATGCAGTCATATCTTTCAAGGTAGGTCGTGTCTGGCAGTATCAAATCTGCGTAAGCAACCATTTCCGATGAATATGCATCCGAATAGATAATCTTCGGGATGACATAGTCTCCATCAGGGTTTGTGTCTGTTAGCATATCAATAACACCAGAGGTGTTCATTGTGCTGTTCCAAGACATATTTGCCATATACATAAACAAAGTGTCGATCTTATAGGGATCACCTGCATGTGCGTTTGAGATTACCATATGCATTAATCCATGAGCAGACATTGGATTTTCCCAAGTAAAGGCTTTATCGATGCGTGCCGGGCTGGCATCTTCTTTCAAGGCGAGGTCATCTGGTCCTTGGACAAATCCTAGGTGTGGGCCATCCAAAGGTGCGCCTGGCGTTACTTTACAATGTGGTTTGGGGTGAATTTCCGGAGGCTTAGGATACGGCGGCTTAAACCGGAAGCCTCCGGGAACCTCAACTGTACCGAGCAATATTTGCAATAGATGAAGAGCTCGACATGTCTGAAAGCCATTTGAATGAGCGGATATACCCCGCATTGCATGAAAGCTCACTGGGCGACCAGTCATCGTGGTGTGATGTTGGCCGCGAAAGTCTGTCCACTCTTGATCCAGTTCAAAGGCTTCTTCAAAAGCTACACGGGCCAGCTCGCTTGCAACGGCGCGTATGCGACCTGCAGAAATACCAACTTTTTCTGAAACAGTTTCGGGTGCGAATTCTTTGTTCAGGTAACGCTCTATCAATAGGTGAAAAACGGTTCTGTGAGTACTATCATCTTGCTTTACTGTTCCATTCAGATCCGGCACAACACCAGGTTTGTCAAATGGAGTAAGCTCTCTGCTAACCCGATCAATCACGAGCGCCTTACCGTCCTGGTTCCGTATCAAAAGTCCGGTTTTAGCGTCCACTAGGACTGGGGCATTAGAGTATTGAGCAAGGTAGTGGAGATCAATTTTACCAGCCTTCAACAGCTCATGCACAATTGATAGAATGAGTAATCCATCTGTGCCGGGCGTAATTCCAAGCCATTCATCTGCAACAGCATTGTAGCCGGTGCGGATAGGGTTGACCCCAATTATTTTTGCTCCACGCGCCTTGATTTTACCAATACCCATTTTGATAGGATTACTGTCGTGGTCTTCGGCAACACCAAAAATCATAAAAAGCTTGGTATAATCCCAATCGGGTTGCCCAAATTCCCAAAATGCTCCTCCCATTGTGTAGATACCAGCCGCCGCCATATTGACGCTGCAAAAGCCACCATGTGCTGCATAATTAGGTGTGCCGAAGTTCTGAGCCCAGAAACTTGTGAAAGACTGTGATTGATCGCGCCCTGTGAAAAAAGCTAGTTTTTCTGGGTTTTCATCTCTGATCGGTTTTAGCCACTTTACGGCAATGTCCAGCGCCTGATCCCAGCTAATTTCCTCAAAATCACCCGAGCCTCGGGGACCAACTCTTTTCAGTGGAGCCTTTAGACGGGATGGGGCGTTAACTTGCATGATACCAGCACTACCCTTAGCGCATAGTACGCCTTGGTTGACAGGATGGTCCCGATTTCCGTCTATGTATGCTACACGGCCGTCTTTTAAATGAACGTCAATACCGCAGCGGCAAGCGCACATGTAACAGGTCGTTTTGCATATTTCGTCCGAAATCTTTGGAGAGGTATCCAGAAACGGTTGATCTTTCATACAAAAGTCCTTTTTGCCTCAGTCATAATACCAGTCTTTTTGACCATATTCCATTTAGAAAGCCTTATAAAGCTGGAGCTAAGACTAAAAGTCGCATTTTGATACTCAGAAAGCATTTCGGTTCTCTATTGGAATATAATCCCGAGACTCTGGGCCGTTGTAGAGTGTCAAGGGGCGAATTAGGATATTACCTCGCAACTGCTCTAAGCATTGAATAATCCAACCAGGCATGCGCCCGATCGCGAAAATAGGCACATAAAGATCCATTGTGATACCGTGCAGCTGGTAAATAACCCCTGAGTAGAAATCGACATTTACATTCAATCCATACCGCGCGTAAGGTTTCATGGCTTCAACGACTGCTTGCATAATCTCGTACCACTCTGGTGCCCCCATGGCTTCACCAAGTTTTTGCACACCGTCACGCATGTGTCGCGCGCGGGGGTCTTCAGTGCGATAGACCCGATGACCAAACCCGGTAACGGGCTGTCGTGTTTTTCGTTTCATTTTTACAAAAGCGGCGGCGTTCTCAGCCTTCCCAATTTCCTCAACCATCTTCATCACGTCTTCTGCCGCACCGCCATGTGCGGGGCCCGCCAGTGTTGCAAGAGCGGTGACAATTGCACCATGAAGGTTCGCCTCAGTTCCTACAGTTACACGAGCAGCGAAACTGGAGGCGTTACTCCCATGCTCTGCGTGAAGGATGAAATCTACATCAGCCAGCCGCGCGGTATCTGGAGATGGTTTCTTACCTTTTAACATCCAAAGCCAGTTAGCGGCATGGTTTAACTCTGGATCTGCCGGTACTGGGGCTCGACCGTTCCGAATATTGTGATGAGCTGCAATGATCATAGGCACTTGTGACATAAGTCTGATACCATTTTGCATAAACGCCGCCTCGCTCATATCTTCGCTGGTAGGCTCTAAAGCGGCAAGAGCTGAGACCGCGGTTCTTAAAACATCCATTGGGTGTCCTTCTTTGACGGCACGGATGATCTCAAACATGGGCTCCGGTAGCGTTCGAGCAGATTTAAGAGCTGAATCAAACTCCGTTAGTTCGGCTCGTGTGGGAAGATCACCGTACATGAGGAGAAACGCCACTTCTTCAAAGGTTGCGTGAGTTGCAAGATCATGAATGGAATAACCGCGATAGCTTAGCTCACCCTTGGAGCCATCAATATGGCTCACGCCAGAGCGTTCGAAGTATATACCTTTCAGTCCCCGATTGATCTTCACTTGATCAGTCATTAAGAACTTCTTTCATTAACTTGGGAGAGACGCATGCCTGTTCTTGAGCGGGTTTTTGACATCGCTAAACAAAAAAAACTTCGACTGGTCATGCCTGAATTGGGCGATGAACGCATTTTGACTGCGGCTGCGCGTATAGAACAGTCTGGATTGGCGAGTGTGGTTTCAGTATCTGAGCCTAACAATGCGATGGTTAATGTGCTGATAGAAGAGAGGGGCATGAAGCACTCAATAGCAAAGCGAATGTTGGGAAAACCCCTTATCCGCGCTGCTACTATGGTAGCTACAGGTGAGGTCGATGCCATGGTCGCAGGTGTAAACAGCCCAACAAAACGCGTTATCGAAGCAGCCAGCCTTGCTATTGGTTTGGACGATGGTATAAAAACTCCATCCTCCTTCTTCTTAATGATCTTTCCCGATGGACGCGAGCTCATTTTTGCAGATTGTGCTGTCAATGTTGCGCCCGATGTCAGTGTTCTTGCATCGATTGCGCAAGCCTCTGAAATTTCTGCCAAAGCTTTGTTCAAGAGGTCAAATGTCGCGCTTTTATCGTTTTCAACAGGCACGTCTGGAACTGGTAAAAGCGTATCACTAGTTCGTGAGGCCGCACAAAAGACAGGCTTTTTGGGTCCAATACAAGCTGATGCTGCACTTAACTCAAGGATTGCGGTAAAGAAAGGACTCGGAGACGGTAATGCAAATGTTTTGATTTTTCCCAATCTAGATGCAGGAAACATCGCGTATAAACTTGCACAGGAATTCAGCGGTGCCCAAGCTATCGGACCAATTCTGCAGGGTTTCAGAAAACCGGTATGCGACTTGAGCCGCGGAGCAAGCGTTGAAGACATTGTAGCAGCGACTGCTGTGACTATAGCAATGAGCTGATCCATTAAGAGGCCTCTACTAAATTAAATCTTATCCTGCGCTCAAGAAGTATGCATGGCAAATAAATACTGGGGTACCTTAAAGTCCTACGACCAAGTTGTTGCTGCAAACAGCGAACTTGATCAAACATAAGCCAGTATTAAGCACTAAAATAGTGCATTTGACTTTTTCGGTTTACACGACTTACTGCGCTTGAGGAACCATGTCTCCAGCGCTGATCCCTGCAACTTCAACAGGTATTTTCATTGCATCACGGCGAAAAGGTTCGCCCAGCTCCTGATTGATCATCGCTTCTATTAAAGTGGTTTTGCCGTTACTCATCTGATCGTTAAGTGCAGCATTAAGCTCATCACGAAGTTCATCCATCGTTCGTGCTCTAACACCTTGTAGTCCACAGGCTGTTGCAATCCCTGCATAAGATACTTTTTCACTAAGCTCTGTACCCACAAAGTTATCGTCATACCACAGCGTTGAGTTGCGTTTTTCTGCACCCCATTGGTAGTTACGGAACACTACCATCGTTACTGGCGGCCATTCGTTACGTCCTATGGCGGTCAATTCTGTTACAGCGATACCGAAGGCCCCGTCACCGGCAAAACCTACTACCGGTGTGTCAGGGCAGCCTATTTTAGCCCCCACAATGGATGGAAGGCCATAGCCGCAGGGCCCAAAGAGCCCGGGTGCAAGGTATTTGCGGCCCTCTTCAAAAGTTGGATATGCATTTCCAATCGCACAATTGTTTCCGATGTCTGAACTTATAATTGCTTCTTTAGGTAGAGCGCTTTGGATGGCACGCCAAGCCATTCTAGGACTCATCCAGTCTGGTTTCTTTTGTCGGGCGCGTTCATTCCAAGTAGTACCTGGATCATCGTTTTCATGATCCATACTTGAAAGCTGCTGCGCCCATTGTGATTTTGTCCGGTGGATGTGGGATTTGCGTTCAGTGCGGCCTTCATCTCCCGCACTGTCAGAGAGACGCTGTAGCAGCGATTTGGCAACTTTATGGGCATCTCCAATAATGCCTACAGAGACTTTTTTTGTGAGGCCAATCCTATCTGGATTTATATCTACCTGAATGATTTTTGCGTCTTTAGGCCAGTAATCTATGCCGTAGCCTGGTAGCGTTGAAAACGGGTTTAACCGTGTGCCCAGGCAAAGCACTACATCAGCTCTTGCGATCAATTCCATAGCAGCTTTTGAGCCGTTGTAACCTAATGGTCCGGCAAACAAAGGATGGGAGCCAGGGAAGGCATCGTTATGCTGATATCCAACGCAAACAGGCGCATCGAGGCGCTCTGCAAGTTTTACTGTTTCTTGGACGGCACCTGCCAGAATTACGCCGGCTCCATTTAAAATAACAGGTGATTTTGCACAACTGAGCAGGTCAGCTGCTTTCTTAAGAGCTTCTTCTCCACCGGCTGGAAGTTCAAAACCTACAATCTCAGGCAACTCTATATCAATCACCTGTGTCCAGAAATCGCGCGGCATGTTGATTTGTGCAGGTGCCGAGGCGCGTTTTGCGTTCATAATGACGCGGTTGAGGACCTCTGCTACTCGAGATGGATCTCGGACCTCTTCCTGATATGTGACCATATCTTTGAAAAGTGCCATTTGCTCAACTTCTTGAAAACCACCTTGGCCTATGGTTTTGTTAGCAGCCTGGGGGGTAACAAGTAGCAAGGGGGTGTGATTCCAATATGCGGTTTTAATAGGGGTTACAAAATTTGTGATGCCTGGGCCGTTTTGGGCAATCATCATGCTCATTTTGCCACTAGCTCGCGTGTACCCGTCCGCCATCATCCCGCCGGAGCCCTCGTGCGCGCAATCCCAAAACATTATACCCGCCCTGGTAAATAAGTCAGAAATAGGCATAAATGCAGAACCTATTATGCCGAAGGCGTGCTCAATCCCATGCATTTGCAACGTTTTGACAAAGGCTTCTTCTGTCGTCATCTTCATGGCGTAAGGTCTCCTAGTAAACGGGTGGTAAAGCGCAGATGATACATTGCGCAAGCAGTCACCTTATTTAACAAGTAAAGATCTTTTTTATAGGGCCAGTTTTGTTTGCATTTTAGGTCCAAAAGTAGCCAATTTATGACTGATTTTATTGTTCTATTGCAAGGGCAATTTGCCGAATGCCTTGCGCAATCAGGTCAACATGGATCGAGGAATAAGCGATACGATAATAATGTTTTGGTTTAAAGGGACCTCCAAAAAATGGTGTTCCAGGTTCAATAAATGTACTACTGGTTCTAAGTATTTTCGCCAAATGTTGGGTATCTGAACCTTTAGGTGCTCGCATCCAAAATGATGAACCTCCGTGTGCGCCTTTTCCAGCAATTTCAAGCCCATTTTGATTAATGGCATTCTCCATCACGCCGCGCCTTACACGATATGCTGCGACAAGTCTTTTGACCATAGCATCGTAATGACCAAGGCTAAGGAAATATGCCGTAGTTCGTTGTATGTGCCCTGGGGGATGCCGCAACACGCTGGCACGCAGTGCCCTTGCTTCTTTAATAAATGGTTTGGACCCTACCAGATAGCCAAGTCTTAATCCAGGAAACAGCGACTTCGAAAAAGATCCAACATAAATTACTCGCCCATCTTTATCCAATGACTTCAACGAAGGAGAGGGACGTGTTAGGAAAGACATTTCAAATTCATAGTCATCTTCTACAATAAGAGCATCTAGTTCTTTTGCGCGCTTCAAAAGTGCTTGACGCCGACCCAAAGGCATTGTGCCTGTAGTTGGGCATTGATGACTTGGTGTGGAAAAGATTACATCAGCGTGTTCAGGAATGTTTTCTGGTGGCATCCCTTTATCGTCGACATCCACCGCTGAGGTGGTGCACTTAGACTGTTTCAAAATATCTCTCAAAGCGGGATAGCATGGGTTCTCAATGACAGCTGTTCGCCCCTCTTCTAGTAGGACTTGCGTTGCGAGCCAAAGCGCATTTTGTGCACCTAGGGTAACCAGGATTTCATCCTCTCTCGCTAATATACCTCGCCGTGGCAGCGTGTGTTGAGCGATAAATTCGATGAGTTCGGGATCATCTTGGTCAAAATAGTCGGCGGTGAGAGTTGCAAAGTCCTTGGCACCAAGCGCTTGATGAGCGCAAATCCTCCAATTTGTGTGATCGAAAAGGGACGGATCTGTCTGACCATAGATAAAACAATATTTATAACTTGCCCAGTCGGTTGGCTTCTGAAGTTGTGAATTCATCGAAAATTTTGTTGTAATAGCCTTTTTCCAGTCGATGTTATCAGAGATGGGGGTGTCTTGCTTGAATGCTGGCGGCTCTGGTGCATTTTCTGAAACGAAATATCCGGAGCGTCCCTTGGAAGATAGATAATCGTTGGCCAGTAACTCAGTGTAAGCCAGCGTAACGGTGATGCGGCTCACGCCGAGATGAAGTGCTAACTTTCGGGATGAAGGCAGTTTCTGACCCTTTAAAAAGCGCCCAGATAAAATGCCCTGAGCCACGGTCTGTTGAATACGGGATTGAAGTGTACCTTGTTTTTGCGGGTCAAGATAAAATGATTCTACAGGGATTGACATTCAAAATATTTATCTGGGTCTATTGAAAGGCATATAGGTGTTATATTACTAATCGAGACTGAATAGAACATGGATAAGTTTTGGAGGCTAAAAAAAGTGAAAACAATCTGTTGCTACGGAATAAGAGTAATTAAGTGAAACATTTCCTAATCAACACCTATTAAAACAAATTTCTTATTAGCAAGTAAACGCGTGAACCGCCGATGGTATGGCGCAATTTTCGCATTTAATTAGGGGACCAAGATACGGATAAGAGTGCATATGCGCTAGGAGCTAATAAAATCGAACTCTTTAAAATTTTTTTAGGTGCCGTAAATGCGAGTTAAAGCTTCATCGACTGCATCTGTTATATGGTCAATATCATCGGGCTTTGCGATCAGCGCAGGACTGAAGCAAAGCGTATTATTTAGACCTGGCAACGAACGGTTTGTCGCTCCAATAACAACACCCTGCGCCATACAATCTGCTACTACTGCTTGTACCATTTTTTCGTCTTCTGGCTCTTTACTCGCTCGATCTTTGACTAATTCGGCACCGCAAAAAAGTCCTGCTCCGCGAACATCCCCAATCACGGCGTGTTTTTCAGAAAGAGCGTTTAGATTTTCAACCATACGCTCACCCATGTTGAGTGTATTTTGCAAAAGTCCTTCATCTTCAATAATCCGCATATTTTCCAAAGCGGCTGCCGGACCTGCGGTGCAGCCGCCAAAGGTTGAAATGTCTCGGAAATAGTTCATTGGATCACTTGCGTCATCTTTGAACATGTCAAACACTTGCTCAGTAGTTACTAAACAGGCGATTGCCGCGTAACCAGATGCGACTCCTTTCGCCATGGTCACCATGTCTGGTTTAACGCCGTAATTTTGATACCCAAACCAAATGCCTGTACGACCGATGCCACATACCACTTCATCTATGTGTAAAAGTATATCGTATTTCTTGCAAATCTCCTGAACTCGCTCCCAGTAACCCTCGGGTGGGGTGATTACGCCGCCGCCCGCTGTCACAGGTTCCAGGCAGAGCGCTCCCACCGTGTCAGGGCCTTCAGCCAAAATAACCTCTTCAATTGCATCAGCCGCTCGCTGTCCATAAGCTTCACCGCTTAAATCCCACTGAGCTCGATACTCAAGGCAATGAGGCACACGAACGAATCCTGGTGCGAATGGGCCGTATTGCGCGTTCCTTTCATCTTGACCGCCTGCGGACAAAGCCCCGATTGTCGTCCCATGGTAGTCTCGGTCGCGATAAAGTACCTTAAACTTCTGGCCGCCATAACGTTTATGAGCGATTTGTCGGACCATTTTAAAGGCTTTCTCATTTGCTTCAGAACCAGAGTTACAATAATAAACTCGAGACAGCCCTGGCATCTTCTCTAACAGCTTTTCGGCAAACAGGGCGCTGGGAATAGAACCGGCTGCTCCTGCAAAGAAATTGAGCTTGATCAACTGGTCGCGTACCGCGTTTGCAATACTCTCGCGGCCGTAACCAACATTAACTGTCCAAACGCCGCCGGATACGGCATCTAAGTGTTCTTTACCTCTTTGGTCCCAAACGCGCATTCCTTTCCCTTCAACGATTACACGCGGTTCACCTGTTTCAAAGGGTTTGTGTTGAATAAGGTGGTGCCAGATGTGGTCTCTATCGAGATCAACAATTCTCGAAATATCATTTTCACGTATGCCGCCGTCCATGGTGTTTCCTCGTGGTGACTTTTGGAAATCTTAGTCGATGTTTATCACTTTCTGTCCGATAGTGATCCCCATTTACTCCAGATTCAATAGGGCCAGATTGCATGCCCCTTTAAGTCCAAATATAATTTATATTGGGTATTTTTGACGCATTACGCCATTAAGTAAATGATTTTAATATACTTTTTCTCAACTTGTGATATTTTATAAAAATTCATGAATTTATTATGAAGAAAAACATTCAAGAAATTTGCGATTTAGGTTGGGAATGCGTTCCGAGAAGGTGTAGGAGTGTTTAATCAGCCCTCGTAGGGCAAGACCAAAACAGACACTAAAAATTTTTTTAACTGGGAGAATGACAATGTCATCAAAGTCAAAACTCATGGCAACATTATGCGCTGCAAGCGTGTTAATGGGTGCACAGACTGCATCCGCCGGAGGCCATGGAGAGATTACCGTGGCGTATTTTCTTGAATGGCCAATGCCGTTTGAATACGCCAAACAGATTGGTACTTACGAAGAAGAGCTAGGTGTCAAAATAAATTGGGTGAGTTTTGAATCAGGCGTGAAAATGTCAGCTGCGATGGCTTCTGGTGATGTACAGCTCTCTGTAAGCCAGGGTTTGCCTCCCTTCGTTGTGGCGACATCTGCTGGCCAGGACCTTCAAATCCTTGACGTGGCAGTAAGCTACGCAGACAATGACAACTGTGTTGTTAAAAGCGACCTTGAGATTGATAAAGATAGTGCCAGCGAGCTTGCAGGGAAAAAAGTTGCTGTACCTCTGGGAACGGCTGCTCACTATGGCTTCCTTAAGCAGATGACCCATTTTGGAGTCGATGTGGGCAGCATGGAAGTTGTAGATATGGATCCACCAGATGGTGCCGCGGCTATTGCGCAAGGTGCAGTAGATATGTTTTGCGGTTGGGGCGGATCGCTTCGCCGAGCCAAAGAGCATGGTAACATTCTACTCACCGGCGCAGAAAAAACCGAATTGGGTATCCTTGTATTTGACGTTACTTCTGGTCCGGCTGGATGGGTGGCAGAAAATAGCGAACTCGTAGCAAAATTTTTAAAAATTACAGCAAATGCCAATGCTATGTGGGCAGACAAAACAAACCACGCAAAAATGCTTCCTTTGATTGCAAAAGATGCTGGCATGGATGAAGCAGCGACCGCAGATACTATGTCCACTTTTGTCTTCCCAACAGTAGACAGTCAGCTGTCCGCTACATGGCTGGGCGGAGGTGCGCAGGAATTTATGAAAGGCGTTGCCGATGTTTTTGTAAATGCTGGCAGTATCGATTCTGCGCTTAATAGTTATGCAGGTAATGTGAATACAGGTCCATTGGCAGCAGCCCACGATATGTAATTGCAACCTTGAGCGGGCCGTAACAAGACGGCCTGCTCTATTAAGTCTAAAAAGGCTAACTCCGATATTTTTAAAAATAGAAGGTCGGCCATGTCAGGTCTAGCGATAGATAAGATTTCGATGCGCTTCGATTTGCCGGATAGAAGCAGTGTGCGGGCATTACAGGATGTTTCTCTGGATCTTAAGGCAGGAGAACTCATGTCGGTCCTGGGTCCATCAGGATGCGGCAAAACCACTCTTTTGAACATTATTGCAGGTTTTCTTGCACCGACTAAAGGCGAAATTCGCCTAAAGGGTGAAAAGGTTACTGGACCGAGCGCGGAGAGGGGCATGGTGTTCCAACAGGGCGCGCTTTTTGAGTGGATGAATGTACGCGATAACGTTAGTTTTGGACCGAAGATGAAAGGGATCAAGATCAGTGAGACCAAGGAAAAAGTTGATCATTTGCTCGATATCGTGGGGTTACAGGACTTTAAAGAAAAAGCAATTTACGAGCTCTCGGGAGGCATGCAGCAGAGGGTCGCATTGGCACGTTGCTTGGCAAATGACCCGGATGTCATACTAATGGACGAGCCGCTCGGTGCGTTGGATGCGCTAACTCGGGAGAAGATGCAATCGCTTGTCCTAAAGCTATGGAAAGAAACGGGAAAGACCATTATTTTAATCACCCATTCGGTGGAAGAGGCACTTTTGCTCGGTGAGCGGCTTATTGTAATGGCGCCGCGACCTGGTCGGATCCACAAAGAGTATAGGTTGCCGTTTGCGGATCTTGGTATAGAGGCAGATCTGCGTGAGATAAAAAAGTGCGCAGATTATGCCGTAAAACGTGAAGAAATCCTCGAGATGATCTGGAATATGGAAGAAGATATTATGGGCCGAACAGAGGTAGAGGGCTGATGGGCGTTATCGCAAGCCTTTTCGAAGAACTGTTGACTATCCTTAAAACTTTTTTGACCGCTATACCGTACCTTGCGGCCTACATAGGTTTCATTCTTGTTACTTTACTAATCTGGCAACGTGTGAAGCGGAGCTTTGCCCCAAAACGAGATTTTGCGTCACTTAAAACGATAACATTCGGAGATGAAAGTGCCGTGAAGTCTAATTTTGCTGCATCAGTTATATCCATAATAGCGGTTTTTGTGAGTTGGGGCGCCTTTACAGGTAGCTCGACCATACCCTCTTTTTTGCATATGCCTGAAGCCTTTGTTGGGAAAACAAACTTTACTTACACTTCACAGAGTGTTGCAGGTATTAGAGACGATGCATCCGTATACGTAATAGTCCATGGTGCAGGCGTAAACGTTATTTTGCCAGAAGTGGATGACGGGCAGGGCTTTGCAAAAAATGATGTGATGGCTGTAAAAGCCTATAGGACAAAGCTATTAAAATGGGATGTAAATGACGAGGAAACCCGCGAAATAGGGGCAAAAATAGTTGCGATAAACGGGCAGCCAATCGCTTTTGGAACAGATGTTGATTTGGGTGATATTAAAGTAGCACTTACCCAAAAGGGTACTCTCAATATCAAGCCGGATAAAGGCATTCAAATGGAACCAATCTGGCTTCCAGCGCCAGAAGACGTTTGGGGCCGCCTGAAGGAAATATCAACAGAAGGGTTTAAAAACTATACCCTTTTAGAGCATTTGGGTTTCTCACTATTTCGCGTTGTGATTGGTTTTATCTTTGGCGCATTAGTTGGCATTCCACTTGGCTATGCAATGGGCCTTTCAGACTGGTTTCGGGGTTGGTTTGATCCTGTAGTTGAGTTTATGCGGCCGGTTCCTCCGTTGGCCTTAATTCCACTTGTGATTATATGGGCTGGTATAGGAGAGGTCGGCAAAACTATCCTGCTCTTTCTAGCTGCGTTATGGATTATGGCGATCGCAGCTAGAGCAGGCGTATCTGGTGTCAGAATTTCAAAGGTACATGCCGCTTATTCTTTGGGTGCGAGCAAATGGCAAGTCATGCGACATGTTATCTTACCCAACAGCCTTCCCGAAATTTTCACGGGTGCTCGGGTTGCAATGGGTGTTTGCTGGGGCACTGTGGTGGCAGCTGAGCTTGTGGCTGCGGAAAAAGGGGCAGGTATGATGATTATGGTAGCTTCAAAATTTCAGCAGACGGATATTGTGATACTGGGTATTATTCTTATAGGAATTATTGGTTTTGGAATCGATATGCTGATGCGGTGGGCGGAACGGGTGCTAGTCCCTTGGAAGGGGCGCGGTTGACCTTCAGGCCACGGTTAGGGTGGTCTTAAACGGTAAAGAAAAGTTTTTCTTGTTTTTATTATTTCATGATAAAATCTTTTCCAGGTTAGTTGAATTTATTATCTCGTGGAAACCCTCTAGGTGCCATCCGCCCAGCGGTTGCGCGCTTGCCAATCCATTCTGTAAGCTCTGTTTCTGTCCTCGTACGTCCAGCCGGATCAAGCCAACTGAGTCCTTCTGCAAGATAAAAGGTGATTGCATCATTCAATATGCCATCTTTGTACTTCTGCAAGCGCACCCCTTTACCTCTGGATAATTCGGCAATTTCTTTGATGGGAAATATAAGCACTTTCCGGTTTTCACCAACAACGGCAATATGATCACCGTTCACAGGTTTACAGACTTTAGCTATTACATCGCCTCTTACGTTCAGCACCTGTTTTCCCGCACGAGTTTGAGCAATAACATCGTCTTCTGCCACAACGAAACCATCCCCAGCACTAGAGGCTACAAGAAGCTTGCGTCCAGGTTGGCTGATGAAAATATCGATGATTTCAGCATGGTTTGGTAGGTCGACTATCAGTCGCAAGGGTTCTCCCATGCCACGCCCACCTGGCAAACTCGCAGGTGAAAGTGTATAAAATCTACCGTTACTTGCAAATACGAGTAACCTATCCGTCGTTTCGGCATGAAAGATGAATTTGGACTCGTCACCATCTTTGAATTTTAACTCGCGAGATAGGTCAAGATGACCACTCATTGCTCGGATCCAACCCATTTGGGAGCACACGATTGTGACCGGTTCGCGATCAATCATTGCTTCAATGGGCACTATTTCGATCTCACTAGTTTCTGCAAACTTGGTTCTACGCGCTCCACCTTTAAAACCTTCACCGAACCTTCTTTTAGTCTCTCTTAGCTGATCGGCGAGTTTTTTCCACTGAAGGGCGTCGCTGTCTAAAATATCTTGAATCTTTGCTCGCTCTTCCATCAGCTTATCGCGCTCATGGGTTAATTCAATTTCTTCCAATCGCCTCAAAGAACGCAATCGCATATTAAGGATTGCCTCAACCTGTATGTCACTCAATTCGCCAAATTCAGATTTATTTGGAGCTGTATAGTCTGTCTCTGACATTGCTCGGGAATAGCTTTTTGTCCAGTTTTCACAAAGAAGTGCTATCTTGGGATCTTCATCATATCGGATGATGTCTATTA
>MDTB01053741.1_pt1 | contig 50173 bp, 54 predicted proteins | sample 811161 | NCBI WGS metagenome assembly MDTB01 (sample SAMN05326650, study PRJNA326480) | marine metagenome | isolation source: seawater | place: Mediterranean Sea | collected 2009
ACCACGTTGATAGGCTGGATGTGGAAGTGCGGTAACGCATGTAGCTGACCAGTACTAATAGCTCAATTGGCTTGATTTATGCACTGAAAAAAATTTTTAAATATAGATAATTTGATAATCAGATTAAAAACCTTCACACATTTGCCATATAAGTTATATTAATTATAAACTATGAAAGTTTTAGTCACAGGAGCAGCTGGCTTCATTGGATCTCATCTTTGCGATGCACTGTTAACTAAAGGATACAAGGTAAATGCTTTAGTTAGATACAACTCTAGACAAAGTATAGGCTGGCTTGAGAATATTTCGAAAAAAAATTTAAAAATTATATATGGTGATATAACTGATTTTGATTCAGTCTTTGGTGCAATAAAAGATTGTGATTATGTCTTTAATTTAGCAGCAAGTATTTCAGTTCCTTATTCATTTAAAAACCCTCAGACTTTTATAGACACTAATATTTTAGGAGCTCTAAACGTTTTTAGAGCTTCTTCATTAAACAAAAAAAAAATTAAAAAAATTATACAAATCTCTTCAAGTGAAGTTTATGGAAATAATTTAACTAAAACCAAAAATATTTTAACAGAAGAAACTATTACAATATCGGAATCTCCCTATGCCTCAACAAAAATTGCATCTGATAATTTAGCAATATCAATGCATAAAGCTACTGGACTCCCAATCGTTGTTGCGAGACCTTTTAATACCTTTGGCCCAAGACAATCCTTAAGGGCTGTGATACCTACACTTATTACCCAGTTTATATCTTTGAATAGCAGGAATAATTTGATTAAAATTGGGAATATTAAAACAAGTAGAGATTTTGTTTACGTTAAAGACACTGTAGCCGGCTTAATTAGTTTGTTAAAAAACACATGTAAACCTGGAGAAATTTACAATATTTGCACTGGCAAATCATTTTCTATTAAAAGTATAATAAATATCTTAATGAATCTTACCCAAAAAAAACCAAAAATCCTTATTTCAAAAAAAAAAATTAGAGCTTCAGAAGTATTTGACCTTAGGGGTTCAAACAAAAAATTACTTAAAAGCAATAAATGGTCTCCAAAGTTTAAGGATAAAAAAGGATTTAAGTCTGCGTTAAAAGAAACTTTAGATTGGTTTAAAAAAGAGGAAAATCTCAAAAAATATACAAATATAAAAAAATATAATATTTAATGAAGAAGTCTAATTTTATCAAAATTGGTAAAAGAAAAATTGGCCCAAACTTTAAACCTCTTATTATATTTGAACTAGGAATTAACCATAATGGAGATTTGAATTTAGCAAAAAAAATTGTCGATGATGCTATCAAAGCTGGTGCTGAAGTAATTAAGCATCAAACACATATACCAGAAGATGAAATGAGCCTTGAAGCAAAAAAAATTGTGCCTATAAATGCAAATAAAAATATTTATGATTTAATAGATGAGTGTTCTTTAAATGAAACTAAAGAACTAATACTAAAAAAATATATTGAAAAAAAAGGAGCAATTTTTTTGAGCACTCCTTTTTCTAGAAAAGCAGTAGATAGATTAGTAAAATTTAAAGTGAAGGCATTTAAAATTGGTAGTGGAGAATGTAATAATTATCCATTAGTTGATTATATAGCATCATTTAAAAAGCCAATTATCATTAGCACTGGAATGAATAATATAAAATCAATTAGCAAAGCAATTAAAATTTTAAGGAAAAGGAAAGTTCAGCATGCAATTTTACATACAACTAATTTATACCCCACATTGCATAGTCAAGTCCGTTTAAATGCGCTTACAGAACTTAAGAATAAATTTCCAAATACAGTGATTGGATTATCCGATCATACAGGGGACAATTATACCTCTTATGCAGCAGTTGCATTAGGTGCTTCAATTCTAGAAAAACACTTTATTGACAAAAGTTCAAGAAAGGGTCCAGATATATCTGCTTCAGTCAACACCGATCAAATGTTAGATTTAGTTAAAGGAGTAGAACTGATTTATAAAGCTATCCCAGGAGGAATAAAACCTATTATAAAAGAGCGAAAAACAGCAAATTTTGCATTTGCATCTGTTGTTAGTAATTCAAACATTAAAAAAGGCGAGATATTAAATAAAAATAACACATGGGTAAGAAGACCAGGGAATGGAGATTTTGCGGCAGAAGAATACTATTCTTTATTGGGTAAAAAAGTAAAAAAAGATATAAAAAAGAATACGCAAATAAAAAAAATTCATTTTAAATAAATAACAAAAAAATTAATGAAAAAAAAAATTAATATTGTTTTCTTTTCAGCAAACAGAGCAGAATACAGTTTAATTTCTCCATTTTTAAAAATTTTTTCAAAAAGTAAATACTTTAAAGTTGGTCTTGTTGTGGGTGGCTCTCACTTGGAAAAAAAATTTGGATTTTCACTGAATGAAATCAAAAAAGATAAGATTAAAATTTATTCCAAAATTAAGATACCATTAAAAACAAACAGTTTAGAAAATACAGCAGACTATTTTAATAAAATTCAAAATAAAATTAATTTATTTTTTAAAAAAAAAAAAATTGATATAGTTTTTATTTCATCTGATAGATTTGAAACTTTTGCTTTTGCTATTTCTTCTTATCTCAGAAAAATTCCTATTATTCATTATGAGGGAGGAGATATTACGGAAGGGGGCGCATTAGATGATAATATCAGGCATGCTATTACAAAAATTTCAAATATTCACCTTACGTCAAATGAAGACTCGCTTAAAAGAATATTAAAAATGGGAGAAGAAAAATGGCGCTGCTCAAACGTGGGATATTCTCAATTACTAACAATGCAAAAACAAAAATTCAATTTAGGAAAAATAGAAAAAAAATTTTCGTTAAGTTCAGATAAACCCTTGATACTATTTACATTTCATCCTGTAATTGAAAAAAAAAATTTAAAGAGAAAAGACGTGGACGAAATTTTTAAGGCACTCGAATATTTATCAAAACATAATCAAATTATCGTGACTTACCCAAATTTTGATCCTGGATATCAATACATTGTAGATAAAATTATAAATATTAAAAAAAAAAATAAAGATATAAAAGTAATTAATCATTTAGGAAAAGAGAACTATCATTCATTACTATATTATATAGGTAAAAATAAAAAAGGTTTTTGTATGGGGAATTCTTCAAGCGGCATTAAAGAAACGGTGTTTTACAATTGTCCAACCCTTAATATTGGCGAAAGACAAAAATCAAGATTAAAACCTGCTAACGTTTTCAATGTTTCTGCAAATAAAAAAAAAATAATTTCTAAGGCAAATTTTAATCCCAAAAATTATAAAATATGTAAAAATCCATACGCCTTAAAAAAAAATTTTTATTCTATACCTCAAGATATTGTTAAAAAATTTAAAAGAGGAGATCTAATTCAAAAAAAATGCATAATTTAAAAAAAAAAAATTCTCCAATTATTTTTAAAGACCAAAAAATTTTTCAAGCTATAAACAAAATTTGTAATTCAAAAATAAAAATCCTTTTTGTGGTTGATAAAAAAAATAAACTTTTAGGATCAATATCTTCTGGAGATATTAGAAGATCAATAAGGAAAAAGGTTGACTTAAATCAAAGTGTTCAAAATATTATGTTTAAAAGACCCAAGTATTTATTTAAAAAAAAAAAAATTGAAATTTCAAATGAATATTTAATATGTGTACCAATTGTAAATAGAAAAAAAGAAATAATGGATTTTCAATACAGTAGAGTCGTTAAACAAAAAAAAAATAATTCTATTTTTCTATTAGCAGGAGGGAAGGGAACTAGATTGTTACCGTTAACGAAAAAAACCCCTAAACCTCTTTTAAAAATCAAAGGGGTTCCAATTATTGAAAAAATCATTTTAAATTTTAAAAATCAGGGTTTCAAAAATTTTATTATCTCAGTTAATTATTTAGGGAATAAAATAAAAAGATATCTTGGTAAAGGAAATAAGTTGAATGTTAACATTACTTACATCCATGAAAAAAAAATATTAGGAACTGCTGGTTCTTTATCTTTAATCGATCTAAAGAAAATCAAGTTTCCAATTATAGTTTCTAATTCAGATTTAATATCAGAAATTGATTATAAAAATTTACTTAATTATCATAACGATAAAAAATCAGATTTGACAATTTGTGCTAAAAATAAAATTTTTGAAATGCCTTATGGAGAAATTCTTCAATACCATGATCAAGTTAAAAAAATTAATGAAAAACCATCAATATATCATTTAGTTAATGCAGGTGTTTACGTTATGAATAAGGCACTACTAAAAAAACTTATTAAAAATAAAAAATTAATGATGAATGAATTGATTACAAATCAATTGAATAAAAAAAAAAGAGTATTCAGTTATCCAATATATGAAAACTGGATTGATATAGGCAATAAAGGAGATTTTTATAATTACAGGTAATTAATATAAAATTTATTATGCATTCCAAAAGTTATCATAATTGTATATTAATCTTTAATTAAAATTATTATATGAAAAAAATTTGTTTAATAGGAGGGTCGGGTGTTCTAGGAAAATATTTTGTTAAACAGTTGTCAAAAAAAAACGAATTGCATGTTGCAGATATAGGACTCAAGACTTCCAAAAAATCCAAAAAATTATTTACTTATAATCTTGATATCGAAAATGAAAAAAAAGTAGAGAGTTTTTTTGAAAAAAATAAAAAAAAACCTTTTGAAGTTTTAATAAATAATTCTGCATTTACAACTGAGATGGCAATTAAAAAAAAAAATGAACAAAGATATATTTTCATCAGATGTTTTCGAAAAGACAATTAAAGTAAATTTAAAAGGGGTTTTTCTGAGCTGCAAAAACTTCATTAAATACCATCATAGAAAAAATATTGATCAAAGGGTAATAAATATAAGTACAATGTACGCCCTTCATGGACCCCATCACTCCATCTACAATAATGAAAATTTCTTTTCATCTATATCGTATTCAGCAAGTAAAGCAGGAATAGTTGGCATGACTAAATGGTTAGCAACAAAATATGCTGTCGAAAATACGAATTTTAATACTATTTCACCAGCTGGTGTTTTTAATCATCAAAATAAGAAGTTTATAAAAAAATACTCAGAACTTGTTCCAAAAAAGAAAATGGCGACACAAAAACAAATTTACTCAGGTATAGATTTTTTAATTTCTAAGGATGCAGACTATGTTGTTGGGCAAGATATTTTTATAGATGGCGGTTTTTCGGCTTGGTAGATTTTAAATTTTAGTAATATACACAATGCAAAATAGATATTTTATTGATAATACGTTAGCATTAGTATGTGCTCGAGGCGGAAGCAAAGGTCTTAAAGGTAAAAACTATATACAGTTGGAAAAAAAACCTTTAATTTTTTTTGCGATTGACAAGATAATCAAAAATAAGTTCAAATATAATTGTTTATCTTCTGATAGCAAAAAAATAATCAAAATTTCTAATAAATATGGATTAAAAAGCTTTTTTGTAAGGCCAAAACATTTATCATTATCTAATGTGTCAAAGTTTAAAGTTTGGAAACATGCTCTCAAAAAAGCAGAAATCCATTACAATAAAAAATTTAAATTTCTCCTCGATGTTGAGGTTACCAATCCTTTAACAAGTCCGAGAGATCTAAGTAAATTTTTAAAAAAATTTTATGTGATTAAGAATGCTTATGATGGAATGTTATGTGTCAGAGACTCATGGAAAAACCCATATTTTAATATATTTGTACGCAAGAATAATAAGTTCTATACCTCGATAGATAGCAAAAAAAAGATTGTATCTCGACAAAAGGCTCCTAAAACTTATGACCATGTATCCGCGATGTATATTTTTAAAACAAGTTATATTAAAAAATCCAATTATTTGCTCGATGGAAAAATTGCACCATATAAACTACCCCTAGCTAAATCTATAGAGATAGACAGCAAGGATGATTATAATTTAGTTAAAAAAATTATAAAAAATAAACATTAAAAATTAGTAGAAAAATTAAATATAATAATTTATAAAAACCAATTCTTAAATAATAGATTGAAAAACTTGATACTTAAACCTGAAATGTAAATATATGATTAAAAAAAGGATATATACAATTCTAGAAGTTAAAGAAAGAGAGCTGATCGGCAAAATTTTATTTGCCATCAAAATGTCCAACCTAGGGTACTCTGTGGTTATAGGGAAAAAAAGTTCTTTATACGCTTACCAAAAATATTTAAAATCAGGAATATATTATTTTAAAGGAATGGGAAAAAAAAATATTAGACCCATGAAGAATTTAATTAATAATGGGCACAAAATTGTTGGTTTTGATGAAGAGGGAATGGTAGCCCACGAAGTTTCTCTTATCCCTAATAGAATAAATAAAGATTGCATGAAAATGGTTGATTTTTTTTTTACAGTAGGTGGAGTGCAACAAAAAAATACTCTTAAGGTATATCCACAATTTAAAAATAAAATTTTTCAAATCGGAAATCCAAGATTTGACATAATGAAAAAAAATAATAACAATTTTTATTTAGAGGAGATCAACGAAATTAAAAAAAAATACGGTAAATTTGTTTTAATTGCAACCCAGCTTACATTATTAAATAATCATTTGATAAAAGATATATTAAAATTTTTCGAAAAAAAGAAAAATACGCAGGATAGTGTTCATTTTTTTAAAACAATTTATGAATTTGAAAACTCCGTTGAAAAAAAATGGAAAAAATTTTTGAACTATTTTCCAAAAAAATATTCAGACATAAAGATATTAATTAAACCTCATCCAGTTGAGAATAGAAAATATTGGGTTAACTTAATTAAAAAAATTGGATGTAAAAATTTAATTTTAGCTAGTGACAAATATTCAACTAATTCATACTTAATAGCTTCGGAACTAAATGTTGGTAGTAATTGTCATACATCTTTAGAATCTTATCTTGCGGGCAAACCATCAATTAATCTTAGGGCCAAAAATAAGGATAGTATTTATGTAAGTAAGTTAATTAGAGCAGTTTCCAGTAAGGATATTCTTAGAATTGAACAATTGGATAGAATAGTTAGAGATTGGTTTCATAAAAAAATCAAGTTCACAAAAAAAATTCCAAAAAAAGATGAATTGTTGTTAAATAATAATGTAAAAAACATTCACAAAGAGTCTTATTATTTTTTTGAAAAAAAAATAAAATCAATAAAAATTTTACCAAAAAACAAAAAGGATAAATATACGAATTTTATCTCATTTATGTATTTTAGATATCTAAGAAAATTAAAAAATTTTTATTATAGTTTTAATTTAAGGAAAGAAGAATATGATTTCTATAAAAAGAAATTTTCTGGCCTAACTTTAAATGAAGTAAATCAGAATGTTGAAAAATTTTCTAATGCTTTAAATTACAATTTTAAAAATTTTTCTGTAAAGGAATTATATCCAGGATGTTTTAGTATAGAGAAGAAATCTTAAATAAAGATTGAATATAGTTATAATTCAATATAATAAATTTAGATATGAAAAGTAAGAGTACTAAAATTTTATTGGAGATCTACAAAGAATTTCTTAACTACTTTTGGCTTAGACCAGAAAGCGCAATCGTTCAGAGCTTCAGAGCGATTGAACTGAGAAAAACAGTATATCAAAGGATAAGTAAAAAAAATAAATTCTTAGATGTTTCATGTGGAGATGGAGTTTTTACATTTATTGCTTTAGGCGGTAAGTTTGGCATATCATTTGACTCATATAAATCAATAAAAAATAAAAAAAGATCAGCTAAATTTGATGCTTACGATCACATTGATAAAAATTTCAAAATAAAAATTTTAAAAAAACCATCATACAAAATTGATACAGGAACTGATTGGAAATTAAATTTGTTAAAAAAATCTAAACATTTAAAGTTATTTAAAAAATTAGTTTTACACAATAATGAAAAAAAATTTCCATTTAATGACAACCATTTTGATTTTGTATACTCAAATTCTGCTTACTGGGTTAAAAATATCGAACAGCACCTGATAGATATGAAGCGTGTTGCAAAAAAAAATGGCTATTTATATCTGCACGTTAAATTTAAAGATACTTACTTAGCTACATTAATAAAAAATCAGACAAAAATAAGTTTTGGACCAAAATTTGAAAAAATTATCGATGGAGGCAGATACGAGACTTGGAAAGGTCTAAAAACTAAAAAAGAGTTTGATAAAATTTTAGATGGCATAAGTGGATTAAAAGTTATTTCCTATAAGCCATTATATGGCGATATTATCATGTTAATTTGGGATATTGGTTTCAGACCGTTATTTAAACCTTTGTTCGAAATGTCTAAAAGTTTAAATAAAACTAAATATATAAAAGTTAAAACTGAGTGGATAAAAATACTCTACGATATGTCTGAAAATTTTATTTCTAATTATAAGCCCAAAAAAAAGGGTGCAATGGAATATACTATATTATTAAAAAAAGTTTATTAATAATAACAACTTCAATTTTAGTTAATAAGATTAAAATTCAATTCTTTACAAGATATTCAAAAAAGTAATAATCTATGTTATTAATAATAATTGTTAGTGTTATTTTTTTCTAAAATTTAAAAAATAGATTTTTATGAAATCAATTATGTACCATTATATAAGAAATGAAGATAAGTTATTTCCATATTACAATATTTTAAAAAAAAAAGATTACGTTGACCAAATAAGAAAATTTTCAAAAACTGGGCTAGTAAACTCTTATAAAGAATTATTTAAAAGTTCTGATAAATTTTTACCAACATTTGATGACGGATTTAAAGACCATATTTTTTCTGCTGAAATATTGAAAAAATATAATGGTATTGGAATTTTTTTTATCCCAACTTCCCCCTTAAAAAATAATGTTATTTTAGATGTCCATAAAACCCATTTAATTTTGGGTAAAATAAAAAGTGTTGAAGCGCTAAATGAGCTTGAAAAATATTTGATAAAAAAAAAAATGACAAATTTTTTTAAGAAAAAAGACATTTTAAGATACAAATCAGTCTATAAAGATCATAATGATGAAAAATACAAAAAAAGATTTAAAAAAATAATGAATTACTATGGTGATCCTAAAATAAAAAGTAAAATTTTTGATCATTTATTAAAAAAATTTGAAATTAATGTAAAACCTAAAGATTACTATCTAAATAAAAAAGAAATTAAATATTTAGTCTCTTTAGGCATGATAATAGGATCTCATAGCGAGAGTCATCCTTTACTATCAAAATTGTCTTACAAAAAACAATTTATTGAACTAAAAAATAGTAAAGTTTTTTTAGAAAAAATAATAAATAAAAAAGTAGATACCTTTTGTTATCCTTATGGAAAAAAATTATCTTACAATTATCATACTTTGAAAATTCTCAAACAATTAAAATACAAACTTGCCTACAGCATTGAACATAGAGATATATCTTTTAAAGATATTCAAAAAAAACCATATGAATTACCAAGGTATGATTGTAACTTATTTTAACTTCTAATATGCGAATTACATTATTTACATCGAATAATAATAGACATAATTATTTGATCAACCTTTTATCAAAATGCTGTGATGAGCTCTTCGTTATACAAGAATGTAAAAATTTGGTCAAAAATACAATTAATGAAAAAAAACAAGTCTCAGATATTCTAGAAATTTATTTTAGTAAGGTAAATGATGCACAAAACAAAATTTTTAAACAAGATGTAATTAACAAAAATCTTAAAAATATTAAAATACTCTCTATACTACATGGAGAACTTAATAAACTTTCATTGTCGAAACTTAAAAATTTTTTAAATAGTGATATCTACATTGTTTATGGAAGCAGTTATATCAAAGGAGAACTAATTGAATTATTGGTTAAAAAAAAAGCAATTAACATTCATGCTGGCGTCTCCCCTTATTATAGAGGTGCGGGTTGTAATTTTTGGGCTTTATATGATGGAAACCCACATTTAGTTGGTGCAACAATTCATTTGTTATCCAAAGGATTAGATAGTGGCCCAGTCCTTTATCATGCTATGTCTAACTTAAAAACCAATCCTTTTGAATATACTATGTCCACATTAAAATCAGCATTTCACTCTGTTGGAGATAGAATTAAAGATGGTTATATTTTAAAGATCAAACCTGTTTTTCAAAATAAAAATAAAGAAATCAGATTTTCAAAAATAAATGATTTTAATGAAAATATAGTTACCGAATATTTTAAAAAAGATATTAATTTGAATAGTAAAAATTTTGACAACTCATTATTAACTGAACCCTTCTTTCTAGAAAAATAAATCAAAAATTTAGTTATTAAAAAAATTTCGTTTAAACTTGGTCCTCTAATAATTCACAAATACAGTGCAAAATACTCATATGGGCTTCTTGTATGAAGCTTGTTTTATTTGATCTAATATTTATGTTTATATCTGAATTATCCTTTACATAACCGCCTGTTCTTCCTGTAAGGGAAATAACACATAAATTATTTTTTTTTGCAAATTGAACAGCTTTTAGTAAATTTTTAGATTGTTTTCTTTTTTTATTACCCCCACTTGTTGTTAAACAAATTAAAATATCATCTTTATTTGAATAGGCTTTTAAACATCTTTCTAAATACCCGTCATAACTAAAATCATTGGACCACGCAGACATTGCTATATAATTTTGATTTAAGCTAAATACTTTAAAGGGCTTCCTTTTTTTATTGTTAAATATACAAACTAGTTCGGCTACAAAATGGTCTGCATCTGCTGCCGAACCACCGTTTCCAACTACAAAAATTTTTTGACTTGATTTATTTGTTTCAATTATTTTATTTTTAATCTTAATAATTTTTTTTTCTTCTAATCTTAATTTTTTAATTATTGTTGATACATCATTAAAATATTTATGTACTTTCTTCATAAGAACTTTTTAACAAATTTAATATTTTTCTTCATTATATTAACATCATCCCTATACCTGGCGGTTTGAAAAATATAGTTTCCATTATAATTAATTTTTTTACAGAAACTAAACAATTCTTTAAAATTTACAACTCCTTTACCCAAATCTACAGATATATTTTTTAAATTTTTATCTTTTAAGTGAATATTATCAACTCTATCAAAATAAATTTTTTCTTCTTTAAATACAATTTTATTCCCCACACTATTACCTGAATCGTAATTTATTCCAAATGTTTTTTTTGGAAACTTTTTAATAAAATCCAAAAGTTTACTTGGCTCAAAATCAGATTCGAATATAATTTTCATATTATTATCTTTAAGTTTTTTACAAAGTTTGAGCGTGGTATTAATAAAATTTTTTTCATATTTTTTTGATTTAAGACTTCCATTATCTACGAGAGGTAAAATCAAAAACTTTATCTTTAATTTATTTGCATTGATAATTAAATCTTTTAACATTTGAAAAGTTTTTATATTCTTTTTTAAAAAGTATGGTGATTGCATAAAAAAATCACAAGTGACGCTTTTAATTTGAATTTTATATTTTTTTTTAAGGAGTTTAATTAATTTTCTTCCATCATGATTATTAATTGGATTATCATAAAATTTTTTATGATCTAATGTCCACTCCATTAGATTTAAACCAATTCTGTTTCCAATTGAAAATTCACTTTTCCATTTTTTCCAAGGAAAGGACTGTATTTTACCTTTTTCTTGTGAAACCAATCTTCCTTGCATAAAACCAAAATTTTTCATTTTACGTTTGTCTTGAGAGACGCAGCTTGAAAATCAGCTACTCTTGTAAAAACCTTTTTTAACAAGTTACCCCTTATATATTTTTTTAAATTTTGATTTTTATTCTTGATGTCTATTATCTTTTTAAAAGTTTTCTCGTATGCAGCAAGGGAAAGTTCAATATCTTTTTTATTGAAAGTATATGTAATACAATGATAGCCACTCCACAATATTCCATTTTTTAAAAGCTCTTGTTGTATAAATGTTTTTGTTACCAATGGAATTTTAAATACTTGGTTCGATTTTATTGTAAAAACAGTTCTTGATGGATGTCCATCACAACTAAAAAAATCTTCCAAATGATAAATTTTTATCAATCGATTCAGCTTATCTTTAAAAATTTTTCCATTCTTAAAAATTCTATTGAGAGCCTTTTTTTTTATTAATTTGTTAATACAAGCCTTAGCAGCTGCTAATCCAAGACACTCTCCTCCATATGTAAAAGAAAAAAAGACATTATTAAATAATTTCATATATTTTTTTTTCCCTACAACCGCAGACAAAGGTACACCATTAGAAATAGCTTTGGCAAAACAAGAAATATCAGGGGTAACGCCATATAACTTCTGGGCACCGCCTAAAGAATATCTGAATCCAGTAACAACTTCATCAAAAATTAGTAAACTATTATTTTTTATACAAATTTTTTTAACTTCTTTTAAAAAATTAATTTTGCAATATTTTTTACAATCTAAATTGCATTCTTTTTTAAGCATACATTTAGGACTTGAAACTGTTACAGGTTCCATTATTACACATGCAATTTTATTTTTATATTTCTTAAAAATTTTTTTTAAACTCTCTAAATCGTTAAAATCAAAAGGATGAGCAAGTCTCTCATTAAATTTCGGAATGCCTAGGTTTTTATCAGTTGTTGATATAAACCAATCATGCCATCCATGATATCCACAAAAAGCAACATGTTCTCTTTTCGTATAAGCTCTTGCTATTTTCACTGCAGCGGTATTTGCATCTGCACCATTTTTTCCAAATCGTACTTGCTCAGAAGATGGCACAAGTCGATTTAAAAGTTGCGCTACATCTATTTCTAATTTATTAGCAAGACTGAATGTTGAACCAAGTTTAAGCTGGTTATTCACTGCTTTATTAACATCTGGATCAGCGTATCCTAAGATAAGAGGCTGTGCACCCATCACAAAATCTAAAAACTTATTATTATCAACATCATATATTTTATTACCTTTACCCCTATAAGCATGTGAGGGTGAAAATTTCTCTGAAAATGAGTGTGTACCTTTACTGAAAGTTTGACCACCAGTTGGAATAATTTTTTTTGCAATATTTAAAAGTTTTTTCGAATTTTTGATTTTAATTTTTTCTACCAAGTTGTTCTACCTCCATCGACAACAAGGCTATGACCTGTTACATATGATGAATCATCTGAAATTAAAAAAAACATTGCTTTGTTGAGTTCATTAATTTTAGCCATTCTATTCATTGGTATCAATTCACTTAATTTTTTTACAAATCTTTGATCATGGTCTTTATAAATACCTCCTGGACAAAGAGCATTACATCTAATGTTATATTTGGCGAGATAAGTAGAAAGATATTTTGTAAAACCTATAATTCCATGTTTTGCGATTGAATAACTAACAGGTTTCACAAATTCATTATAAATATTTTGGTTAGGTGAAATAAAACTTAAATCTGAACCTATGTTAAGTATGTTTCCCTTTTTTTGCTTAATCATTATACTAGATACATGCTTAGAAATAATAACAGATGACAAAACACCTATTTCAATATCTTTTTTAACTTTCTTAATATCTAAATTTTCAAAGGAAAAATTATTTTTAAAATTTGGACTATAATCTTTTGCGATACAATTTATTAAAACGTCGATTGTTTTGAAATTTTTTTTAATTAAATTTATTACTTTTTTTACTTTTTTTTCATTCAGTACATCACACTTATATTGAAATAAATTTTTCTCTTTATCGTTATCTTTTTTTAGGTCTATAACATGAATATTGTAAATTTTTTTTTTAACTAAAAAACTTACAAATTGTTTTCCTAAGAAACCGTTTCCACCTGCGACTATTATATTCTTCATATTAGTCTATCTCATTTATTTGGTCATTTATAATAATTGGTCTTGTATTTGAGTTTAAGAGTTCGTCGTTCAATTTTCTTAGTTCCTTAGATTTAAAAGTACAAACAATATGATTATGCATAAAAGCCGCTGGTAAATCTTGTCTCCTAAAAACATTATTTTTACAATACTGATATATCTTATTTTTTTTTCTAAACCAGCTTAAAAAGGGATGCGTTTTTACTTTTGTAAAACCACATACACTTCTAATGTTTTTACGTTCAATCATTTTTTTTGCTCTTTCAAAAAGTTTTTTTGATTTCGGCAATAAAGGAATATAGATAAGCCAAATAATTGCGTCAGAATTAAGATTTTTTTTTTTTAATGTATCTTCCATCACTTTTTTAATAGAAACTTTATGGCCTGACAATTTTTTGTTTCTTTTCAAAAATTTATAACCATTCTTTTTCGAATGCTTTTTAAACCAGCTATCATCTGATGTAATGTAAATTTCATCAAACCATTTAATTTTTTTTAAAAATTTTTGAGTGTATGAAAAAAATTTCCTATTTTTCCTTGGGTAACCAACACTATTTTTTCTTGCAGGAATAATTGCAATATGTCTATATTTTTTTTTCATAAATTGAGTTTACTTTATTTGCATAATAAATTTTTTGTAATAATCGTAATCAGGTAGGTCATTTAATATCACAAATTTAGAGTTAGTTCCTTTAAATTTAGATTTAAATCGCTCGATACCTTTTTCTTTTTCTGTAATTCCTTTTTTACTATAAAGAGTGTTTGGTCCTACAAAAAAATATTTACATCTGTTTTTTTTTGCTTGCTTTATTGCCATCCACAGAGACTTATGATGCATATTTCTTATTGACTTATAATAGTCCCTCTCCCCAACACTAGATAAGTAATTGCATGTAAATTTGTCGTGACAAAAAAAAACTATACGATATAATTTTATTTTCATAATTTATTCTGGTCAAAAATCCCTGATCTTTTAATAACATCTTCTCATTTTGTCTCCAGGAGTCTCTTGATCTAGTTTGCCTACCGGATATCTTAATATGAAACTTCATCATATCGAAAATTTCGTTAGGCCTATAATTACTTTTATCAACTATTTCATAAGTTGTACCATCATAATTTTTGCTTATCTCATTTCTTAAATTAGAGGAAAAGTAACTTTTAATTGTTTCAAGACTTTGAGACAAATCTATATAAATTTCACTTATGATGCTCTCAACCAAAGATGACTCATTATTAATAATTTCTTTTTCATCTTTTACTTGAAACTTAAAAAGTTTTTTACCATTAAGTTTTTTAATTTGATTTCTAATATTCTTGTAATTTTCAAACGAAATTAGCCCCTCAGAAAAAATTTCTATTGGGTCGCCATAAAAAGAATATTCTTCTGTTTTATTATTTTTTGTTAAGGGAATAATAATTTTTTTATTCCTCATAATTAGAGATTCATTTACAAAAAGGGTTTTGTGGAATAATTGTTGATACTCTCTTATTAAACCGTCAAGTTTATATCTAAAATGTTTTTTTTGAGAAATATTTTTGTCATTTATTATTTTCTCTATTTCAATTCTTGCAAATGTCATTCAGGAATAAAAGTTTCGATTAAAAGTAACAGCATGCTAGTTTGTATTTTTTTATTTCTTGTATATTTTTGGTAAATTTTCTAATAATTTTTAATTGATTAAAATTTGAATAAGCAATCACTGAATTATTTTTAATTAAACATTCATAATTATTTTTAAGAAATTTCTCCATTACAATTTCATCAAAAGGATTATACATGAATATGAAATAACTTTTATTATCAAGAATAAAATCAGCTGCATCCGCTTCAAATAAATTAATTGAATGAGATCCTAAAGAATGACTAATGTTTCTTTTTGCAATTGATATATAATCCGAAATTAAGTCAAAACCGGAATAACTTTTAAATTTAAGATTTTTATAAGCATAAATTAATGGAATTCCAATTCCACACCCAACATCTACAAAATGGTAATTTTCCAAATTAATATTCCTTTTGATTAAATTGTGTAATCTTTTCAAATTTAATAACCAGACAGTATACAAAGCAGTTGAATGTTTAATCGACTTAATATGAGAATATTTTTCATTTCCAATTTCTAATTTATCTATCAAAATTTTATTTTTTTTCTTAAATAAATAATTATAGAGATTATTAAAAAAAATTGTAAACAGTGCGTTATTTTTTTTCATATAGAATACAGAAATATAGAAACTGTAAGTATTACTTAATTTATTTTAAATTGAAAACAATTTAGAAAAATAATTTGAAATTAATTAAAAACACTGTAAAAGCAAAAATAATTATAATAAATACCTAACTAATTAACTACTTTAAAAGTGAGAAATAAATTAAAAAATAAGAAAATTGCACTAATTGGCACTTCACCAATAATGCTTATAATTGCTAATCATCTAGTAAAGATGAATAACAAAATTACAATATATAGCTTTAATAAAAAAGTTGGGGGTGCTTGGTCTTATTATAAATATAAAGATCATTATATAAGCACACAAACGAATGTGATAGTCCCAGATAATAAATTTGAGGAGAGGAACATGCCTTTGATTAATGAATACCTAACAAAAGAATTTAATGTTCCAATAACAAGAAATTATGATAAATTTATACCAAAAGGCTATCTAGCAAAAAAAAATTATAATTATAATTTAAATCCTTTATATGAAAAAGTATTGAATAACAAAAATGTGAGATTGATTAAAAAATTTATAAAACAAATTTCTATTAAAAATAAAAAAGTAAAAATTAACAATTCAATCTTTGACAAGATATTCATTACAACTTTCTCAGGTATTGAAAAGCTTGTAAATGGAAAATCAGTATTTCAAGTAAAACCTAAAATTATCTTAAGTGAACATGTAATGGTAATTGCAAAAAAAATTAATAGAAAATATTTACATTATTCGGAAAACTTTGATAAAAATTTTGATAGAGCCCAAATTAGAAAAATTGATAACTATCAATCTTTTACTGCCAGAGTAAGAAAAGAGCAAAAAGGAAAAGATATTTTGAGTCTTTTTTTAGATTCAAAATTAGTCAAAAAAAAATCAGAAATAATTAAAATTGTAAAAACCAAATATAAACATTATTATAGGGATTATGAGCAAAGGGATTTATTGCGAAAAAAAACCAAAGGTATTCCAGTAAATTATATAAATACACCAGTATTTACAGAGTCCTTTTTTGATGTAAATAAAAAAATGAAAATATTAAATAAAAAATATATTTAATGCTATCCAGATCAAGTAAAAAATATTTTAGTTTTTTTAATCAAATTAAATATTTTATAAATAAATTAAATATTAATGAGAGGAAATACTTTAATTTAATCTTAAGGGGTATTATCCCGAGACCACAATATGCATTTGGTGTTTTTTTCTCCTCAAGTATAGCTTCACAACTTGGATATAATAAAATATCATTATTTGAATTTGGTTGTTGGGAAGGCGATGGTTTGCTTGATCTTGAACATTATTCATCCGAAATAGAAAAATTATTTAATATAGAGATAGAAATATATGGTTTCGAAGGAGGCACCGGAATGCCTCCGCCTATAGATTATAGAGATAGAGTTTATCAATATTCTGAAGGAGAAATGAAAACTTCAAAACGATCTAGCTTGAATAGTCTTAAGAGAAGTAAATTAATTTATGGAAATTTTAAAGAGACAGTTCCAGATTTTATAAAAAATAACAAATTTGCTCCAATTGGTGCTTTATTTAATGATGCAGATTATTTTTCTTCAACAAAAGATTCTTTTGAAATACTTGATCATGATAATAAATTACCAAAGGTATTTTTGTATTTTGATGATTTAAATTTTTCGTCAAATTTTACTGGAGAATTGGGCGCTATAAATGATTTTAATCAAAAAAATAAATCTAAAATTGAAACAGTACCGGAACTATCCGAAACAATGTCATTGTATTGGAAAAAATGGAATTTCTTAGCAAAGAGATTTTACCTACTTCATAATTTTGAACATCCAAAATATAATGAGCGATATATAAATCCGTTTTACAACAATTTAGATAAAAATTATCAAAAATAAAAATTATTTTCTATAAATTTCAAATATTTTTTCGTTAATTTTTTTGCAGTATATTTTTAAATTTGAATTATCAATTTTTTTAAAAAAATTATTAATCTCCCCCTTTTGTAGAGATTTAATTTTATTGTTTTTGTAGTCTTTGGTAAAAATATACTTAGATTTAAGTATAGAGTATTTAAATAAGAATAAATAAAAACTTTTGAAATTATTATAAAGAAATCCTTTTAAAATACTTAGTAAATTAAAAATAAAATATTTTATGTGACTATTTTTTTTTTCATTAATTTTATTATATTTTATTTCTGATTTAACTTTTCGAAACTTCTGTATTATTTTCTTTGCAATAATTTCAGAGGAGTCTATACCACTTTCATTAAAATAAATTATTTTTGAATTAAATATATTATTTTTAATTTTTTTTTTATTAATTTGCTTATCTAACATTTCAATAAGTTTATTCTCATCCTGATAAAATTCACCATACTCTGTAAGTTTTTTTTCATACATCATTTTCAGATTGGGTCTAAAACAAAATATTTTCTTCTTTAACAAAAGAGCCTCATAAACAGTTGCACAATGTGAATGAATATAGAGATTACATTTGATTATCCATGGAGATGAAGTAAATTTATAAATTATTTTCAGGTTTTTTGGAATTTTTCCAAATCTATTTTTTACTTTGTTAATATCCTGTCTTGGATGAGGTCTAAATATGATGGTATGATTTTTGAATTTGTTTGCAATTTTTTTTGTTAAATTAATCAATCCAACATAATTCTCAAAATCATATTTAAAATTTTCAAAAAATTGTTTTACCCCTTTTTTATCTTTAATATTGTCTCTTATATAAATCTTATAAAGATCTTCATCAATAACTGTATCATAAAAAAAACTTGAACTTACTAAGATTATATTTTTGAAATTTTTTTCAATAAATTTCATTTCTTTTGAAAAAAATTTATGATTTTTCTTTTTTAAATAATCAAATTTTGGGTGACCTGAAATTACAAATTTTCGCTTATTATTTTTTAAAAAATTTTTTTTAAAAAAAAACTTTTCATTACTACCCCATAAAAAAAAACATTTAAAATTTTTTTTATTTATTATTTTTGAATTAATACGATTTTTCTTGAAAACTATTGGCCAATGATAAAAAGGACCTTCCTCATCTAAATTTATTATAAAATTTTGTTTTAATAGTTTTTTTTGTGAGATTTGTTTATGTGAAGACAGACTTTTTTCAAAATAAACTATATTTTTTTTATTTATTTTGTCATCTAAAAGAATATTTGATTTAGTCAAAACGATCTTTATTTTTTTTCACGTTTTAATAAGTGGTAACAAATAAGTAATTTTGAATATAATTCTCTATCCTTAACTTCGATAGGAATACTGATAATCATTATGAATTTTTAATGTGAGCTCTTAGTTTTTTAGCAACAGGCAGTTCAGCCTCTAAAATTTGTTTGTCAGAACTTCCTTTCATTGCTTGCTCAATAATTCTTACACCATCTATGAGATCTTTAAAAGTATCAGGCGTTATTGACGCCGCTTGATCACTTCCATACATTGTTCTATCTAAAGTTAAATGTCTTTCAAGTGACGAGGCCCCGAAACATACTGAAGCAATTGATACCAACTTACCTCCTTTTTCATGACCTGAATATCCCACGTCACAATTATATTTATTTCTTAAGATATTTATCATATTTAGGTTTGCTTCTTTATTTTCAAATGGATAATTAGAAATACAATGCATTAATTCAAAATCACATTTATTTTTTCTAAAAATTTTTACAGCATTGTCAATCATTCTAAAATTACTCATACCTGTACTTATAAAAGTATATTTTTTTCTTTTTGAAACTTCTTCTAAAAAATTTTCGTCAATAATCATAGCTGATGCTATTTTATGGTATTTAAGATTAAATTGATCTAAAAATTTGAGACTTTCTAAATCCCAAGCTGATGCAAACCATTCTATGTTTAATTTTTTACAAAAATCATTTATTTCAATATATTCTTTTTGACTAAATTCAAGGCCTTCCTTTTGTTCTCTCTCAGTTGTACCCCAGGGACTTACTCGATTTTTTTTTAATTGTTCTTCAGAATAAACTAGATTAATTGTTCTTTTTTGAAATTTAACAGCATCAGCTCCACACTCTTTAGATTTTAAAATCATTTCTTTTGCTATATCCAAGCTGCCATTATGATTAATTCCTATCTCAGATATTATAAAAGTTTTAGTCATTTTATTAGGCTGTTTTATATAATTAATAGATATAATCAATAAATTTAAGATACTCAAAGCATTATGACTGGCTTGTAATATGTTAAATTTTGAATTAATAAAAGTCATCTTATGAAAATTAAATTTCCTCCAAAAAAAAATAAAAAATTTATTGAAAATTTTTTTGTAAAAAAAGGGCTAAAATTATTAGTGGATTTAAGTAAAAAGAAACAAGAAATAAAAAGACTTAAATTAATAAATCTCAAACCATCTTTAGAACCAACACCTCCTGAGCTAGGTGATTTATATAATTTATATCAATATGTATTTTTAAACAAAAGAGTAACAATTTGTGAGTTTGGCTCTGGCTGGTCCAGTTTAGTTCTTAATTTAGCTTTATGGGATTTAAAAAAAAAATATCAAAAGGACGTAAAAAATTTAAGAAGCAGTAATCCTTTTGAATTATTTGTTATAGATGATGTAAAAAGATACCTTAACATTTCTAAAAAAAGAATAGAAAAATTTAATAAGATTTTGAAAATAAAAAAGCCTATTAAAGTAAATTTTTCACTAAGCGATGTCGAAATGACTGTTTTTAATGACCGGATATGTAATCATTTCAAAAAATTACCACTTTGTAATCCAGATTTTATTTATTTAGATGGTCCTAATCAATTTAAGATTAAAAAAGAAATTAATGGCATAACTATTAAACACCCAGATTTGATGCCCATGAATTGTGATTTATTAAAATTTGAATATTTTTACAAACCTGGGACAATTATTGTATGTGATGGAAGAGGATCTAACGCAAAGTTTTTAAAAGACAATTTTAAAAGAAATTGGAAATATTATAATGACAAAAAAAACGACCAGCATATTTTCTACTTAAATGATCCTGTTTTAGGAAAATACAACAATTTATGGCTAAAATTTTACAATAAATAAATTATTTGTTTTATTTTATTATACATATTTTAGCCATTCAGTCGAATTAATTAGAATATTTAATGAAGGAAAACATCATCAATTTTTTGAAAAAAAACTATTTAAAAAAAGTTAAAATTTTTTGTCCCAAGAATAGAATTGATAATTATATTATTTATTGTCAAAAAATTTTCTGCTTCAAGAATATTGAGTTTATAAAAAATTTAGAGAATTTAAATAGTGATGACCTACTCATTCTTGATCAATCATTATTAGATTTATTTTTAAAAAAAAAAAAAAATATAAAGATCAGAACATAAAATTAATCGTCTTATTCTGGAATGGGGATTTGGATTATTTCTACTATAAAAATAAAATTATAAAATTAAAAAAAAAATTTAAATTATATGGTTTTACACTTTCAAATTTTTATAAATTTAAAAATATATATCCTTTAAATAATTTTAAAATTCAAGAAAAAATAAAAGATGTAAATATTTCAGGAGTTGGTCTTCTTAAAAAAATTAAGTATAAGTTTCCTTTAATTTTTTCAATTTATAATTCTATCACAAATTTTCAAATATTTAAAAAAATTGTGTTTTCTAAAAAAATTGTGTTTGTTGGAACTACGTCTTTAAATAAAAATTTATTGAATAGTATAAAAATATATAAATTTAATAATAGAGTCTTAAAGTATATAAATAGGTTTTATCTTGAAAGAAATTCTAATACTATTTATAATTCTTATGAAGAATTGAATTTTTTAAAAAAATTGAGGAAATCTCATTTTTTCACAAAACAACAAGTTCATAAAAAATTTTGGTTGATAAACTTGATTTTAAGGAGCATATATTTCAATCATTTATCGAAATTTCACTGTGTTTATATTAAAAACCAAAGATCTAATTCGTTTGATATTTTAAGATCAAAAATATTAAAAAAAATCTTTATAATTGATTTTGGTTCAAATTGTGGAAACTCTCATATATCAGCAAGAGCTCTTTATTGCTCTTCGAATTATAAACATAGAACTATAAGAGCAAATTTTTTCTCACATAAAAAAAATTATAAAAAAATGAATATATTTTACAATGAAATAAATTCAATAGAAAAAAAATTAAAAAAATTTTTAGATTTTAAGAAATTTAATTGTCAACAAATAGAATTAATAAAATTAATTAGTAAAAATAGTTTATATTAAATAAATCATTGCATTCACAAAGATCGACATTTTAATTGTTGTAAACAAAATACATTAATTATATATAATTTACTCAACTATTAATGATATATAAAAAAAATGATAAATGTTTTTAAACCTAGGTTTAGATCACATGAAATATTGAAAGATTTAAAAAAAATTTTTAAATCAGGATGGACTGGTATCGGGAATAAAACAGTATTATTTGAAAAAGACTGGGAAAAATACTCAGGTTTGAAGAATTCTTTATTCCTTAATTCAGCTACAGCAGGTTTACATGTTGCAGTAGATGTACTTAAATTAGCAAATAGCTGGAACTCAAAAACTGAGATAATAACAACTCCTATCTCTTTTGTTTCTACATCACACTCTATTTTATATGCAGGACTTAAACCAGTATTTTGTGATATTGATAATACAGGCACACTAGACCCAAAAAAAATTTTAGATCTTATAAATAAAAATACAAAAGCAATAATCTTTGTTGGACTCGGTGGATCTATGGGAAATTTAAATAAAATTTCAAGAATTTGTAAAAGAAAAAATCTTAAGCTGATATTAGATGGCGCACATATGTCAGGATCTTTTGATAGTAGAAAAAGACATGTAGGTAAAGAGAGTGACATTGCAATATTTAGTTTTCAAGCAGTAAAAAATTTACCAACAGCCGATTCAGGGATTATAAATTTTAAAAATACAAGTTATTACAAGCTGGCAAAACAACTGAGCTGGTGTGGCATAAGCAAAAATACTTATGAAAGGGAAATTAAAAAAAATATAAAACTTCAAACTTGGGAGTATGATGTTCCCTACTTGGGATATAAATATAACGGAAATTCAGTAATGGCTCTAATAGCAAAAATATCCTTAAAATATCTAAATAAAGATAATGATATAAGGAGAAAGATTTCAAAAATTTATGAAAAAAAATTAAAAAAAAACAAGAAAATTTTCATCGTTCCTCATTCAAAAGGTAGTTCAAGACATTTATTTTCAATTTTAGTAGAAAATAGGCAAAAACTAATCAATCATTTAAAAAGAAATAATATTAACCCAGGAGTTCATTATAAATCTATACTTGAATTTTCTTTTTATAAAAAAAATAAATTTGAATCATCCACAGATATGTCGGTCTCTAAAAAGTTTAGTAATAATATTGTTTCTTTGCCTTTACATACTTTCTTAGAATTAAAAGACATAAATAAAATATGTAAATTGATCAATGGCATTACCTAAATCTAGCAAAATTATCTTCTTTGGTAAAATTAATGATAAATATTCTAATTTAGCATTTACTTTTTTAAAAAAATACTTTCCAAATTCAAAAAAAATAATGACAAAAAATATTGTTGGTGAAAAAATAGATATAAATTTTAAAAAGTTTGATTGTTTAATATCATTTAAAACAAAAATTATTTTCAAAAAAAAAAATTTGCGAGATATCAAAGGTTATAAATTAAACTTTCACACCTCATTACCTGATTATCCTGGAAGTTGTGGTGTAAATTTTTCAATTTACGACAAAAAAAAATATTTTGGTACAACAGTTCATCATTTAAATGAGAAAGTTGATAACGGCAAAATCATTTTTGTAAAAAAACAAAGAATAACAAAAAAAAATATGAATATAAAAAATCTTATAGTAGCAACATACAAGTTACAATTAAATGTTTTTAAATTATTTATAAAAAAATTTAGCAAAGACAAAAATTTTGTACATAGATCTGAGGATTTTTATAAGAATTATCGATGGAATTCTAAAACATATAAGCTTAAGGATCTTAAAAATTTGTGCAAAATTCCAAGAAATGCGACTAATGAAAAAATTAACAGAATAATTTCATCATGTAATTTTGGAGATTTTAAGCCATATATACTTAAAAAAGGTAAAAAATTTTACTACTTAGGGCAATTTTTTTAATTGGTACTGTTAAGCTTATATTTAAAAAAAAGAACAAGGTATTTAATCATAAATTACATTTTTTCTTTTAATTAATGTTTCTATTGATTTTATATTTTTAAGAAATTTTTTTTTTGAGCTATCGTTTTTAATATAAAGGTCTGAGTTTTTGGGTCTATCAAATTTTATGTTTAAACCAACAATATCTTTTTTATTTTTATAAATTTTTTTTTTATCTCTCTTTTTTAAATCAGATAATCTGCTTTCTATAAATATACTTATGTAGTTATGATAGATTTTTTTTGATAATTTTTGATATTTTCCAGACGTTAGATTTGCAGCAACGATAACATTAATTTTTTGTGACTGTAAAAATTTTACAAAAGCACAAATTCTTTCAGCGTTTCTATTTCGATCTTTTAAGCTATAACTCAAATCATTTTTAAAAAGTTTTCTAAAAATATCTCCATCAACATATACCAGGTTTTTAATTTTTTTTTTTTTAATTTGATAAAAGTATCTTCCCAAGGTACTTTTGCCAACACCAGAAATTCCTTTGAACCAAATTATCATATAATTTTTTTTCTTTTAAAATAATCAAACAAAATTTTTGAAATAAATTTATTCCCTAATTTATTAAAATGACCACCGTAAATATCTTTAAAGTAATATTTTTTAAATTTTTTATCTTTAATCTTATTATATAAATCTAAGCAGAAAATTTTTTTTCCAATTTGCTTATAAAATCTTGATACATTATCATAATTTCCTTCAGTTAAATCTAATAATTGGGGAGAAATAACTAAAATCATATGAATTTTTTTTTTTTTTAAATCATTATTTAGATGAAAAATCATTTTTTTTAATTTTTCAAAGTAGTATGGATTATTATACATTCTATGAGAATCCTTGATATTTTCTTTTAAAACCACTGAAATAGCGTTATTGAGATAATTTTTATCATTTGTGATTTTTGCTATTAATAAATTTCCGATTATATTTGAAAAATATTTAAGATTTTTTAAAAACACGAAAGAATATGGAAATGTGAATTTATACTTTAAAAACTTAGATTTATAAAAAGTATCGGATTTTTTAATTTCAGGAATAATACGATATATTTGTTTTTCAGTAAAATTTTTTTTTAATAGAATCTTTTTCAATATTAATTTATTTTTTTTTAATTTATAAATAGGCTTGAAACCGAAAATGTTTCCAAACTCCCTATAATGCTTCCAATAAGAATTTATTCTTGCAATTGTTTCTGGTACTACATTAAAAATAATTATTTTACTTTTAATGTTTTTTTTATACTTTAAAAATTTAAGAAAACTCTGATCCAATCCAAAATTTCCAACTCCATAATTATGTATATTAAATTTTAATTTATTTTCTAAATAACTTTCCCAAGTCTCATTATCATTAACATATCTACAAAATGCAAATGAGTCACCAAAAACTGATATTAATGTTTTTTTATATTTGCTTCTTCCTCGATAACCTTTTTTTGAAATTTGAAAAAATGTTTTTTTTTCACCAAGTTCAAAACCAGTTTTATTTTTTTTTCTATCCCAACCAATTATAGGATCATAGCTTTCTTTATAAAATTTATTTAGTCTTTTCTTGGAAAAATTTGGAAACTCATCTTCCGAATTTAGTAGCCATTTAAAATCTTTTTTTAAAATCCTTATTGTTACAATTAAGAAAGTTTCAAAAATCAGAAAAAATAAAAGAAAGATTATCAAGTTTTCCATCAAACCAAAATTAGATTAATTAATTTTTTTTAATTTTTTTTCTTCAATTAAATATTTTATTCTACAATTATTTATCACACTTTCATCATGAGTTATAACTATAACAGTTTTTTCTTTTGCTAACTGATTAATTGTATAAATAATATTTTCTTTATTTTTTTGGTCTAAATTAGAAGTACTTTCATCAAATATTAAAATTTCTTTTTTTGCATAAAGAAGTCTGGCTATCCCTATCCTTTGTCTTTCACCACCGGATATTGCAAATCCGTTTTGTCCTATAGCAGTATGCATTCCCTCCGGAAGATTGTTGATGAGTTCTTTTAGTCCTGTTTTATCGAAAATTTCGTTTATCAACCCTAAATCTATATTATCTCTATTAAATTCAAGTGTTATATTTGTCAAAATTGTTTCATCTAGCAAATTATTTCTCTGTGTCAGATAGCCAATTTTATCAATCCAGTTAGTTGAATTAAGATTATTTATTATTTTTTCATCAATAATAATATCTCCTTCAGTAGGATTTAATAATCCTGAAATAATGTCTACTAAAGTAGATTTACCCCCACCGGACTGACCAACTATTCCAATATAATCTTTTTTATTAATTAAAAGATCTATTTTATCTAAAATTTTTTTATCTCGATTTTTATAAGAGAAAGAAATTTTGTTTAACTTAAATGAATTTTTAAAACTTACATCAATCAAAGCTTTTTTGTCTTCAAACAAACTATTGTAATTTTTAATGTCCGTAGCTATTTTTGTGGCTGCATCTTCTGCATATTTTAATTTATTAAAATGAACAAGAATTTTTGAAACTGCTGGTAAAATCCTTATAATTGCTAGAAAAAAAATCCCAATTTCAGGTATTATTTTACTTATATCTTGACCATTAAAACTTAAAATAAATATATACACTGTAAATCCAACCACTACTGTGATTTCAAAAAAAAATTTTGGAAATTTTTGAAGCAAGTTTACTGTTCTTCGTATTGTAAATTCTTTAAACTGAAATTTAGTATATTGTTTTATAAAAATAGTTGATTTTTTAGACATTAAAATTTCCTTTGTAGAATTTAGAATATCTATCAACTTATTTAGTGACCTTTCCTCTAAATGTAGATTCTTTCCCCCGTAAACTTTGAGAATATTTTTTAAAACTATTGCAAAAATAATTGCAATGAATGCTAAAGTTAATACAAAAAAAATTGTTTCTTTAGATTGAATGAAAACCAAAAGACCAAATAAACCTAAAAACACTCCAAGTTCAATTATCAACATCATAGTACTTTGAAGACTTCTAATAAAGATATCTACAGTGTTACTAAAATCTCTTATATAAACAGACGTTTTAATATTTGATACTTTTTCATATTCGTCTTGAAAATGAGCCTTTAAAATTTTTGATTTAAAATCTAATCTTAAATCTCTTAAAAAAGTAAGAGACCAAAATTCAAAAAAAAATAGGAATATATTTTTTAATATTATTGCAAATGTAAATATCAATAACGCTATTAAAGATATACTCAAATTTAAATTCATTGTTTTATTGAAAAATTCTAACACATATAAAAATTCCTCATTTAGTGAATTGTTAGTTATTGATTGTAAAAAAGGATAAAACATTCCGAAACTAAATGTTTCTAGGAACATAATAATGATTATGAATAAAGCAAAATAAGATAATCTTAATTTTTGCTTCCTTTCTAGTACAGAAAATAATTTAATATATTTTTTTGAAAACATTAATTGATAAAAGTATTTAATTTCTCTTAATTCTTATAATTTAAATTAAACCAAAAAAAGGCATATTTAGATTATGAATTACTTAATTGAAATAAATAATCCTTTTGATATAAAAAATCAATGATATTACATAAAATAAATGAATCTTTTGGTGTCAAAATTTTTAAAAATCCAAATACATTGAATTATAATTTGTTCAATTTTTTTTTTAAAAAAAATATTGTAGATGCTAATGAAAAATATCTAAGACAATATCATGATTTAGGGTACATGAAGCCAAATGTTGACTCTAAAGAAATTGCAAAGTTTCTTTCTTATAAGATCAAATCACCTCACATAAAAAAAATACAAAAAATAAGCAATCAATATTCTACTGTATTTGAAATTGATGAAGAGATGAGGAGTAAAATTAAAAATCATTTAAATTATAATTTTAAAGAAGTGATTGATGCATTAAGAAGATATTACAGAAGTGGTATTGCTATACACAACATTCACATAAAGAGAAATTATGGTATAGAGAATTCTAGTTACTATTTAAAAAAAGAAAGAGAAAAAAAGTTTGAACACTATAATATGTATTTTCACTGTGATTATTATACCATGAATTACTTCAAACTATTTATTAATCTTCAAGATATATCATCAAGTGATGGACCGTTGACTTTTTACTCTATTCAGGACACAAAAAAATTTGTATCAAGAAGTAATTATCGTGACCGAAATTATTACAATGATTTAACTTTTGATAATGAAATTAAAAATTGTGGTAAGTTAGGAGATAGTTTAATTCTGAATACACCACAATGTATACATAAAGCTGGCATTCCAAAATTAGGAAACTATCGTGATGTTTTATTTATAAATTTTGTAGCCGTTCCTAAAAATATAGATGATATTTTTTATTTTGAAAAAGATTACGAGGATGAGATTTGGGGTATATCAAACATGTTAGCGAAAAAATATTCAAAGCCAAAAAATTTTAGAGAGACTATAAATTTATATAATGCATTTAAAAAAAATACAGTTGATAGAATAAATTAATTGGTAAATCCATAATCTAGTTTTTAAAAACTGCACAATAGACATTGATATCAAAAAGGGAAAATTTTATTCTAATATTTCTTAAAAATTTCAATTTTAATATTATTTGATAGAGAAATTTTAAATATTTTATTTTTTGAGATATTTTCAAGAAAAGATATTCTAAAGAAATTATTCTAACATCATTGATAATTTTATTAAGTTCTAGATTATTTGAATTTAATAATTTTTTAATTGACTTGTCGGTAAAATAAAATTTATGTTGAGAAATTATCCAAGGATAATGCTTACCAGTTAATTTTGCAAAAAATGAGTCCATATTCATAGTTGATATAATAAGTCTACCATTTTTATTTAGATTTTTTGAGCAAACTTTTATCACTTCTTTAGGATCATCAAGATGTTCGATTACATCAAACATGAAAATGATATCAAATTTTTTTTTATTATCTTCTAGAAAACTAAAAATATTTTTATTGGAAATATTCAATCCAAATTTTTCGTTTGCATAATTAGAAGCAAATTTAGATAACTCTATACCCTTATAACTTTTAACTCTTTTTTTAATTTCTGATCCAAAAGCACCATAATAAGAACCAATTTCCAAAACATCGTCTGTATCTTTAATATATTTTGAAATTTTGTTTATCAAATTTTTAAAATATAGCTTTTTATTCGCTATTTGATTTATATACTGTGAATCTATTACATCTCTATAATTATCTTCAAACTTATTTTTGCAAAATTCTGAAAATATAATATCACAATTCGTACAATAGAATAAATTTGGTTTTATTTCGTTTTCTTCAATTAATATTTCAGTTGACGTAAAGTTAATTTTTTTTTTATTACTATTCTTAAAAGAATTTAAATAAATTTTACTTTTATTTTTACAATAAATACAAGTTTCAACTAGCATTTTATTTTTCATATTATATCAATATCCGGCAAAGGGAAAATTAGCTTTCCTCCACGGCTTAGATATTTGTTCTCTTTTTTAATAATATGATTTTTAAAATGCCAAGGTAATACTAAAAAGTAATCTGGATTTATTTTTTTTGCTTTGTATTCTGAAATTATCTTAATATTTGATCCTGGTGTATATCTATTAAATTTGAATTTATTCACCTCAGCAATATAAGGTATATGTTTAGAATTCAAATTACAGAATTGCAATATAATATTGCCTTTGGTTGAAGCGCCATAACCTATAATATTTTTTTTATCATTTCTTAAATTTAGTATTAAATCTCTAAAAATTTTCTTATGTTTTGAAATATTATTATAAAAAGATTTAAAAGCACTTATAGTGTTATAATTGAATAATTCCTCTTTTTGTAAAAGCCAATTTATTAAACTACTAGTCTCTTTAAATTTTTTACTAGTTTTTTTTGCAACTGTAAGAGCAAAACTTCCTCCATTAATATCATTAAATTGTAAATCTATAATTTTAAATCCAACCTTATCTAATATAAATTTTATTGATTTAAGTGAGTAATATTCAAGATGTTCATGACATATAGTGTCATATGAATTGTTTTTTAGCATCATTGGCATGTAGCTTTGTTCTAAATGCCACAAACCATCTTTTTCCAAAACATTGTAAATATCTTCAGTAAATTTTATAGGATTTTCCAGATCATAAAACATCGAGATAGAAGTTATTAACTTTATTTTTTTTTTAAAATTTTTTTCTATTAATTCTTTTGTAAAAAAATTGGGAAATTTTTTAATATCTTTTTTGTATAATTTCCCAAGTTTTTTTATTGTCGGATCTACTCCGATTCGAATATAATCTTTAGAGAAAAATCCAAGAAAACTTCCGTCATTACTTCCTATATCTAAAATTAAATCACCTTTAGATAAATTAATCAATTTTTTTAAACCTAATGCTTTATTGTAAAGATGTTTCATCATTGAGTTATTTAATGATGACATGTATCCATAGTTATCACCATACATAACATTTGGATCAAAAGAATTTTCAAGTTGTAGCAAATTACAAGAATTACAAAAAACCATTGATAAACTACCAGAAGGAAGTTTAATTTGATCTTTAGTTTTTGGAAAAATTCCAGATAATTTTTGTGATCCTAAATCAAAAACTTTTTTAATATTTGTTGACTTGCACGATCTACAACGTTTTATTTTCATATAATTTTTAACATTACTTATATATAAAAGATAAACAATTTTTATGGTAAATACAAAAAAAATTATTATTTCCGGAGCACTTGGCCAAAATGGAATAATTTTATCTAAATTATTAGTTAAAAAAAAATTTTCTGTATATGGGTTAATTAATAAAAAGAGAAAAAATAAAACAAAATCTGTAATTTATAAAAAAATAAATTTTAATAATTTAAAAGAAATAGAAAATATTTTAAAAAAAATTAAACCAAGTCATTTTATTCATTTTGGTTCAGAAAATCCATACTTTAATTCAAAAAAAAATTTCTTTAATAAAAATTATAGATTTACCAAAAATATTATTATTGCAATTCTAAAGACAGATAAGAATATTAATTTTATTTTTCCAAATTCTTCACAAATCTTTAAAAAAAAAAAAGTTAATGAACGAAGCAGTATTCATATTTCAGACTCATATACAAAATTTAGAGTAAAAATATTTAATTACATGATGTCTTTAAAAAAAAATGATTTTAAGTTTTCTAATCTTATTCTATTTAATCATGACTCTATTTTTAGAGATGAAAATTTTTTACTACCGAGATTAGTAAAAAGTATTATTAAAAAAGATTTAACATTTATAAAAAAAATTTATAAAGAAAATTTGATAGGTGATTTTTCACATGCAGAAGATATTTGTAATGCAATTTACTTATTGATTAAAAAAAATGAGTGTTTTGATAATATTATTATTTCCTCTAATTTAAAGACAAATGTAAATGATATAATTGATTTTTTGATAAAAAAATATGCCAAACAAGTAAAAATCGATATTAAACCAAATATAAATAAGAAATATATAATTGGAAACAATTCATTTGCAAAAAAAAAATTAAATTGGAAATTAAAAAAAAATATTTTTGATGCAGCTGATGAAATAATGAAAAATTATGTTAAATAAATTTTTAATTTTAATTCCAACATATAATGAGAGATATAACATAAAGCCAATATTAAAAAAAATTAAAAATAATTTTAATCATAATTATGATGTATTATTTATTGATGATAATTCAATCGATGGAACAAGAGAATACATAACTAACATTAAATCAATTAACAAATGTATTTTGTTAATAAATAGAAAAAAAAAATTAGGGGTAGGTTCTGCACACAAAGTAGGAATAAAATATGGTTATAAAAAAAGATACGAATGCATAATAACAATGGATTGTGATGGAACACATGATCCTATTTATTTAAAAAAAATATTAGAATTATCTAAAGATAGTGATTTAGTAATCACAAATAGATTTCAGGGGAAAAATTCTTTAAAGGGGTGGAGTTTTTACAGGAAATTTGTCACTACATTTAGATTTTTATTTGTAAAATTTCTTTTTGGTACTGATCTAGATACCTCAGGTGCTTATAGATGTTACAGTGTTAATAAAGTTAAACTTAAAGATATAATGTTATCAAAAAATAATAGTTATTCTTTTTTTACAGAAAGTGCTTTAATTCTTTGGAAAAAAAATTATAAAATAAAACAATTAAATGTAAGTTTGCCAAAAAGAGCTTCTGGATCTTCAAAAATGGGTTATTTAGACCTTATGAGAGGATTTGCTTATACAATTTATATTTTTTTTAAAATTAGAAATATTTAGGTTTAGTTGAATTAAAATTATGAATGAGAAAAAAATAATTCAAATTTTCTTTTTTTTTAATTCTTTAATTTTTTTTTACGGTTATTTAGAGGGTTTTTCTAAACCATACTGGTTTGATGAAGTGTTAACAATAAGTTTTTCTGAAAATATCAGAAACTTGTCTATTGGTGAAATTTTTACACAAGACACCCATTCACCTTTTTTTTATACTATTCTTTTTTTATTTATTGAAATTTTAAATTTTTTTGAATTGAAAAATCCAGATTATTTAATTTATTTAAGATTAATAAATTTAATAAGCGTAATTCCAATTTACTTTTCATATAAAATTTTAAAAGAAAATTCAACTAATATAAATTTAGAAATTACATTTTTGTTATTTATTTCTAGTTATTTTTTTTTCTTCTTTTCTTTAGATTTAAGAATGTATTTTATATTATTGAGCTTTTCTTTGTTAATAAATGTAATTCATTTAAATAACTCTATAGAAACCTCCCACAAATTTTTATTCCTTATATCTTCAATTGTTCTATCAATGTTACACGTATTTGGTTTAACAATATCCATAAGCATTCTTTTATATAGATTCTTATTAAATTTTTATTTTAGAAATTATGAAAATTGTAAAATAAATTTTTTGTTTATAATAATTTTACTTACTATTTTCATTTTGTTTTATGTCCCATCCTTAGTTGATAGTGAAAACATGAAAATGTTTAGTTGGGTAAAAAATAATTTATGGTACTATAGAGTTTTTATTGAATGGACTCTAAACTCTTTTATTTCATTATTTTTTTTTAGTTTTTTTATTTTATTTTATTTTAGATCAAATTTTTTCAATATAAATGTATTAAATAAATTTATTAAAACTGACTTTTTCAAGTTATCTTCAAGAGTAGTTTTTCCATCAATTATTCTGATGATAACAACTTTGATGATTTCTTTTTTGTTTATGCCAGTTATAACTTATAGAAATTTAGTAGTAATTTTACCAAATATAATATTGACGAATGGTTTATTAGGATTTTATTTTTTAAAAATAAAAAAATCGATATTAATTATTTTATCATTTTTAATTCTGATTACTTTTATAAATTTTAATAATTATTATCAGAGTATGATAAAATCCCATCAGAATATAAAATGGGTAATAGATAATACTTTTGAAAAAAAATGTTTAAATATTCCAGTGTATTATAATGACGCTGGAAGAAAATTTTTTTTAGACTTATATATTAAAAAAATTGTACAAGTATATGCAAGATATTCAAGGCCAATTAAAAATCTTTCTGATTTAAATTTGGAAAAATTTACACAGAATTTTAAAAAATTTAAAGATTGTGAAACTTTTATATTTAGTTTTCACATTCCAAAACTGGAAGAATACGTTAAGGAATTTAATGAAACAAAAGATATCAATTTTGTTATATACTACGCACCCAATGTTAACACGAAAAATTCCAAGTCAGGAGCAATAGTTAAAATTAAAACAAATTGATGATTAGTATTTCTATAAATTTAAAAAATGAATTTATTTGCACACAAAACTCATCAACAAATTTAAATAATTTTGCAACTTTTATACTTTCTAATAACTTAAATAAGATGTATAAATTATTTATAATTTTTTATTATTAATTTAAAAATTTTGAAACTTTTAACGACTTTATATCCTGTATTATCGATCTTGCTGACAATTTTTTCAGGATTATTAATTTATTTAACATTAGTATTAATTAAACAAAATTGGGTAAATACTTTACATTATTTCTTAACTTTTTTAATTTTGCCAATAACTACTTATGTAATTACTAAAGTTATTTCTAATAATTTAGCTTTATCATTGGGAATGATAGGGGCATTATCAATAGTGAGGTTCAGAAATCCAGTTAAAAATCCTTTAGAATTAGTAATGTATTTTACATTAATAACAAGTGGCATCTCGTTTGGAGTAAACATTAAATGGGGCCTTTTAATTACATCAATAGTAGTAGTATTGTTAATTTTCTCAAAATTATTTGAATTCATTGTTTCAAAAACAAATTTAAATTTATTTAATTATTCTTTTGCAACCAACGACAATGAACAGAGAATTTTATTAGAAATAGAATCAAGTAAAAAAGTTAAATTTTTGGAGGAACATAAAAATATTGAATATTTTTCAAAAAACGGATGTGTATTCTTTTACAAAATCTCTTTGAAAAAAATTGATGAAGTTAATTCTTTAAAGAGCAACCTTTTAGAATTAAAAGAAATTACCAATATTGAAATTAGATATAATTAATAATAAATTATAAAAAATGAAAAGATTTATTATTTTTGTTTTAATTTTTTTTAATGCTTCAAATTTGAACGCTGAATGTAATTATAAAAAAGTAGAACAAGAATTACTTATAAAAAACTTAGAAATAAATATCGATAATAGTAGGAAATTTTTCAAAAAAATAAGTGAAACTCTAATTAAAGATTTTAAAAATGAGAAAATAGTAATTAATAAAAAAAGATATAAAGCATCTATAACTGTAAATTACAAAAATGGTAATAGCTGTAGTTTTTTGTCAAAAGTAAGAGTTCATGGAGATTTTTTAGATCATATAGAGATTATTGATGGTTTTCCCATACCAAGCTTAAGAGTTAATCTAAGAGATGGAAATATTAACGGAATAACTAATTTTAAATTACTGAGACCTAGAACAAGATATTTTTCTAACGAAATTTTCGCCACTACATTATTTAAATTCTTAGGCTTTTTATCACCAAGAACTTTTTACGTTAATGTAAAAGTAGGTGATAAAATGACTTTATATATTTTTCAAGAATCTTTAAAAAAAGAATTTATAGAAAATAACAATTTAATCGAAGGGCCAATATTAGAATCAAAAGAAGATTTTTCAAATGATTACCTTCAAATGGCTAGAGTTTCAAATTCAGAATGGATAAAAGATAATTATAATAAATTTCAAGTCTCTTTAAATGCTATAAAAGAATATAATTTACAAATATTAAACTCCTATAAATTTAGAACCGGGATAAATGAAGATGAAACTCTTAGATTCAAAAATCCTGGCAGTGAAAAGTTTTTTAAAATAAATAAATTTGATGCTTTAATGTACGGAATTGGAGCAGCGCATGGTTTAAGTTATGACGACAGAAGGTTTTATTATGATTCAATATATTCAAAAATGGAGCCAATTTATTATGACGGTATGTCTAAAATATTATCAACTATAAATTATAATCCATATAATGGAAAATATGAAAATTTATATTTTGCACCATGGAAAAAAATAGAGGAATTATTTTTTGATTATAAAAAAAATCATACTCGATCTAAAAGTGAAAGATATAGAAACCCTGTTGTTACAAAATCAGCAATCCATGGATCTAAAAATATGTTAGAACATTTACAAAATATTAATAGAAGTGATTTACTTCTAAATTTAAAAAATAATGGTCTTAAAAAATTTGATAAAAAAAAATTAGATTTAGTTTTATCAAAAATAATTATTCGATTAAAGAAAATTAACAATTATCAAAATAGTTTTGATGAACAGATGATATCGTTTAACAATCAAATTTATAAAAGTTATGAAAAAAATATGGGTTTAAATCAAAAGGTAAAATTATATTTCTTAACTGAAAATCAAAAATTAAAAAATAATTATGACTTAAAAAACATAGAAATATGTGACTATAATTTGCAAAATTGTAAAATAAAAAAAATTAATTTTCTAGAACTAGATAATATAATTAACCAAAAAAGTTTTAATGATGATTATCTGATTTTTATTGGAATGAATAAACAGCAATATTTAAAAGGAGAATTTGGAAAAGTTGACAATGATCTAAAAAATGTATTTACAAAAAAACAAATTGGGGAAAAAATAAACTTATTTCACAATAGTAATATTAAAATATATTACAATAAAGAAGAAAATATTCTGAATTTAGATTATCTTAAAAACTCTGGAAGAGTAATAATTTATGATTCTGAATTAGATAAATTAAAAATTAATTTGAACAACTCTTCAATCAAAGAAAATATAAGATTTGAAAATATTTTTAGTTTGACAGGTTGTTTAACAATTTTAGATTCAAATTTAATAGATTTAGAAATTAATGCAGCAGATTTTAATTGTGAGGATACAGTAAATATAATTCGCTCAATAGGATCTGTTAAAAAAGTAGATATTGATAATTCTAAATCAGATGGGCTTGATATTGATTTTTCATCTATAAAAATTGAAAATTTAATTGTAAGTAATTCAATGAATGATTGTGCAGATTTTTCTTTTGGAAAGTACTTTTTAATTAACGCAATTTTAAATGATTGTGGTGATAAGGGTATTTCTGTTGGGGAAAGTTCATCCTTTAATATCAAAAATTTATTTGTTAAAAATAGTAATTCTGGATTTGTATCAAAAGACTCTTCAATTAGTGAAATAGATGTTATGGATATGAGTAATTTAGATAATTGCTTAGCTGCATATAATAAAAAACAAGAGTTTGGTTATGGAAAAATTTTGATAAATAAATTTATTTGTAAAGATTTTAACAATAAAGTTATTGTAGATGATGGATCAACTATTGATATTATGAATGAAATTTAGAATTGAAAATAAATATAAAATTGAAAAAGTTAAGTTAAATTCTTTATATAAATTTTTATCCACAAATAACGCTACTATTCTATATCCCAAGAGAGAGATAAACTCTATCTATTTTGATAATAGTCAATTGAAGTCTTATTATGATTCTCTAGAAGGTACAGTACCTCGAAAAAAAATCAGGCTGAGATCCTACCCAATTATAATGTCTAAAAATTCAAATAAAAATTATAGATTTGAAATAAAAATTAATTCCCCTGAGGGTAAAGTAAAAGTGTCAAAAAAAAATTTAAATTTTGATAAATTATTAAAAACAGGGTTCTATGATTTTGAGTATGGACAATGTTATCCAATAGTTGAGACAAACTATTATAGAGAATATTATGATTTATTAAATTTTAGATTAACTATTGATAAAAATATTAGATATTCAAAATTTAAAAAAAAAAAAAATATGATACCCATTAAGGATCAGATTATTATTGAAGTCAAATCAAACGATACAAATGCTTCAAATTACATTGATGAAAATTTTCATTTTGAAAAAATCAGATTTTCAAAATATTGCAATGCTATTGATGAAATTTATTTTTCCTAAATTTTTTTCAAAAAATAGTGTTATATATTATTAATAATCTGTATCTAAAGTTTTAATAATTCCTTGCTCAAATTCTTGAAATTTTTTTAATTTAAAATTTTTTGTTATTAAATTGTTATCACCGTATGTTTTCTTCATGTCTCCTCTTTGGAAGGGTTTGTTTATGACTTTAATTTTTTTATTTAACTTTTTTTCAATAATATTAATAACTCTTTTAATACTTATCTCTTTACCCCTACAAATATTCAATATTCTTAAGCTAGGATTATAATTAAATTTATTTATAATTTTTAGAATAATTTTACCCACATCCTCAACATAAGTAAAATCACGAAAGTGATTACCGTAATTATATAGTTCAACAGGTTTATTTTTTTTGATTCTTTTTATAATTTTTGGAATAAACATATCTGGTCTTCCATAAGGACCATAAATTGTAAAAAACCTTAATCCTATTGATTTTATATTAAAATTTTTTTCATAAACTTTTGATATGTTTTCATTCATTAATTTAGTTTGTCCATAAAAATTTAATGGGTTAAGTTCTAAATTTTCATGAAAAGGGAATATTTTACAATCACCATATACAGAACTAGATGAAGCATAAATTATTTTATCTAAAGACATTTTTTTCATGATCTCAAAGATATTTGTGAAACCAGTAATATTTGAGTCAATATATTTTTTTGGATTTATAAAAGAATATCTTACCCCAGCTTGAGCAGCTAGATGAACTATGATGTCAGGGTTAAATCGTTTGAAAACTTTTTCAGTTTTATTTTTTTCCTTAATATCCAATTTAGTAAAATTAAAGTTTTTATGTTTCTTTAGTAAGTTGCATCTTTTAATTTTTAATCTTGGATCATAATAATTATTATGATCATCTATTCCCATTAAGATAAAATTATTTTCTAAAAGTAGCTTACTTACATGAAATCCAATAAAACCTGATGAGCCAGTAACAATAATTTTTTTATTTTTCATTGAATTGAATTATTTTTTTAACCCTTAGAATCCAAGTATATTTTATTGCATCTCTTTTTGCATTTTTACCTAAGTAAAAATATTTATTTGATTTCATAATTGTAATTATATTTTTTTGCCAAGATTTATAGTCGTTAGGTTTAATTAAAATTGAGTTATAGTTTTTTACTAATATATGTCTATATACTTTTAAATCTGATGCAATAATTATTCCTCCAGCAGCCATATATTCAAACATTTTCATTGGAGAAAAATAATTAGCAACGTTTATATTTTTTATTAACACACCTACCTTTTGTTGATACGGCATTAATAAAATTTTATAATGATTAATCTTTTTTGTTAGTTCAGAGTAGGAAAAATATCCTTTAAAATAAACATTTCTAGGAATTTTATTCAAAATTGATTTGTTAAAAATTGTTTCATTATTTCCATATAAATGAAAGTTTATATTTGGTAACTTTTTTGATATTTTTAAGATTAATTCTAACCCCTTTCCTTTAGCAAAACTCCCAGAATAAAAACAAGTATTTTTTATTAATATTTTTTTATGTTTCTTAAAGTCCCTATTATCTACAGCATCAAATAAAACGATAGATTTAGCATTAGGAATATTAAATTTTTCTTTTAAATTTTTATTAATAAAAATAAACTTTAAATTTTTGTTGACTCTTTCAAGTTTTGTTAAGAAAAAAATATATTTAGTTAAACCTGTCATTTCTGTGTGAATTTCTAGAATATTCTTAATATTGAAAAAACTTAAAAATAAACTAGGAATTATACTTCTTGAGATTATTAAAGAAGTATCTTTATAAATATTTAAATAATTAGCTATTTTAAAAGAATAAAAAATTCTTTTAAAAAAACTTAATTTAATTTTTTCGTTATAAAAACTTTTTATTTTTATATTATATTTAAGCTTATAATCTTCTTTGATTTTTTTTTTTGTGTATCTTTTTGCTGTGAAAGGAATAATTAATTCTACCTTTTTTTTCGTATATTCGCCAAAAGCATCACATATTTTTAGTACATGCAAAGTATAAGCAGATTTATTTGGAAGAGAAAAGTCAGCAATATAAATTATTTTTTCTATTAACACTGAATATAATCTTTCAATTCTTTGTTAATAAACTCTATTTCTTCATTTTTTAGATTATCTTTAAATTTAAACAAATTTTTTTTAGTATGATCTAAATCAAAGTTATCTTTAATTTCAGATGAAATCCCTAATTTTTTGCAAAGTTTATTTTTTTCATTTTTAAAATCAGAAAAAAAATTTTCGTATTTAATATGAATAATTTTTTCGAATTCAATTGTATTAATTTTTTGCATTATCATTCTGTACCAATTGACAAAAGATTTGAGATTATGACCAGGATAACTTAATGAGTTTCTCCTTTTCATGCTCCAATAAATAGCTTTGGGACACCTTTGGACAATAATAATTTTTCTTTCACCGTAATACTTTGTAGAACCCACGGGATCAAATATATTTCCACCCTGTTCAATAACTATATTTTTGTCTTTTGAAAAGTTTTTATTTGACTCAAACAAATTGTTTAAAAATTGTTCCGAAAAATACAAAAACTTTTCCTCTTCACAAGGCATCAACATATTAATCATTTTTATTTCTTTAGCTTTTTTTTTTAAAATAAATCTTTTAAAGTAAAAATTGATTTTTTTATAAAAAGTAATTTTATCAAAATAGAATTGTGGGCAACCATTGTAACTAATATCAATAATATTTTTGGTAAATTCATCTGCAAGTTTTAAAATATCTAAATTATAAACTTTGTTTTTTCTGTTGTAATTTGAATTATATGAATTTCTTATAAATTTTAAAAAACTTTCAATACTGTTGGCAGCACCATTTATGCTAAAATTCTTATACAAACTTACGTATAATTGATCAATACCATTTGGGTCATTAACAATCCTGAACTCTTTACCACTGAATGGGCTTTGAAAATCCTCTCTAGATAAAAGATAGTCATGAATTGCTCCAGCACCACTATTACCTGTACCTAAAACTATTACTGTTTTCATCTTATAATATAATTGATTTATATACAAATTTGACAATATTTAGACAAATATAAATCTTAAGTATAAATACTAGATGAATTTTTCCTCAAAAGCAAAAAACTTAGTAGAGTTAAAAAAGTTAAATTTGAAAAAATCAAATATTCCTACTTTTTACAAATATAAAATTGAGGATATTAGTAAAAATAAAAATAAAATTTTAAATTTAATATTAAAAAATCTGGCAAAAAAAATTTGCATCAGATCGTCTTATTATCTTGAAGATAGCAAAAATAAATCAATGGCTGGAGAATTTGATGGTTTAAGTGATTTAAAAAATACAAAAAAAAACATAAATTTAGGTATTAATAAACTAATTAAACAATATAAATCTAAGACTAAAAGTAAATTTATAATAAATCAAAGTGAAATTATTTTTCAAAATTATGTCTTTAACTCAAAGTTAAGTGGAGTTGTAACTAATTTTGGAATTCAAGACGGATCAGAATATTATGTGATAAACTATGATGACACCTCAAGCCTCACAAATACTGTTACATCAGGAAGCAAAACAGGGGGAAGAGTTATACATATTTTTAAAAAAAATATACGAGGTCTACGATCTAAAATATTTAGAAAAATAATTTTTTCAGTTAAAGAAATAGAGAAAAAAATTAATAATGCAAAAATTGATATTGAGTTTGCAGTTGACAATAAAGGTGTTGTCAACATTTTTCAAATCAGACCAATATCAACTACAAAAAATTGGAAGAATTTTGAAAAAAAACTATTTTATAAAAATCTTATAAAAAATCAGAAAAATTTTATTAAAATAAATTCAATGAATAAAAAATTCGGTAAATATTCTATATTTGGCTTGATGCCAGATTGGAATCCAGCAGAAATGATAGGTTATCAACCTAACAACCTAGCTTATTCACTGTACTATGAGTTGATTACAAAAAACAGTTGGTCCTTAGCAAGACAAAAAATGGGATACAAAAATGTGGATAGATCACTAATGTATAAATTTACTGGAAAACCATTTATTGATGCCAGACTTAGTTTTTATTCTTTTTTACCTTCAGTTGTTATAAATAAAACTGCAAAGAAAATAGTAAACTATTGGTCTTACAAACTTATCAGTAAACCATATTTACATGATAAAATTGAATTTGATATCGCAGATGGAAGCTATGATGCATTTACTAAATCAAAAGTTTTAAAAAATTATAATTTTTTAAATCATAAAGAGAAAAATGATTATTTAAAAAAGTTACAAATTTTTACCAATAAAAAAATCTTAAATTTTGATAATGATGGACTTTTGCTAAATAAATCTCTGATTACATTAGAAAAGGATAGAGCACTACTTATAGAAAATTTTAAAAAAAAAAATTTAAGTAAAATAAAATTTGAAATAGAAAATTTGATTGTAAATATAAAAAAAAATGGAATTATACCCTTTTCTATTTATGCTAGATATGCATTTATTGGGAAAAAATTCTTAAACTCATTATTTGAAAAAAAAATTATAAGTAAAATTAGTTACACAAAATTAATTAACTCTATCAATTCAATCACAACTTTCTATATCAATCTTCAAAAGACCAGAAAAACTAATAGAAATAAAAAAATATTTGATAATTATTTTTATCATTTGAGGCCAGGAACATACGATATAAATGTAAAAAGATATAACACCGCATTAAAAACAAGAAGGATCGAAAAAATAAACGAATTACTCTCTTTAGACCTAAAAATTCCAAAAATAAAAGAAAGAGAAAAAAAAAATATAAATCTATTCTTAAAAAAAAATAATTTTACTTTGAATTATAATGAATTAATAAAATTTTGTTTGGTTTCTATTAAATTAAGAGAAAATTCGAAATTTATATTCACAAGATCTTTAAGTGATCTATTAGAAATTTTGAAATATTATTTAAGCCATTTTAAGATATCAAAAAATAAATACTCAAAATTAGATTTAAATAATATATTTAAACTAACAAAAAAAAATAGAAATAAAATTATAAATAAAATTATAATGGAAGACAAAAAATTCGAACAAATTAATAGGAAATCTAAATTGCCTTATTTAATAACTAATTTTAACGATTTTTTTATTGCCTCAAACTTATTAACTAAGCCTAATTTTGTAACTAATAAAGTTATAACAAGAAAAGTTATAGAAATAAAAAATAAAAATTTTAATTTAAATCTCTCTAATAAAATTATATTAATTGAAAATGCAGACCCTGGTTTTGATTGGATTTTTTCAAATAAAATTGGAGGACTAGTAACCAAATATGGTGGCATAAATTCGCATATGTCCATAAGGTGTGAAGAGCTAAATATTCCTGCGGTAATTGGATTAGGTAATGATAATTTTGAAAAAATAAAAAAAAACTCTGTGATAACAATAAATTGTAAAAATAAACAATTAATAATGAGATAATTATGAATATTTTAATAACATCTAATTTTAAAAAATACCATAAAACTTATATAGATTTTATTGATCATTATTGGATTAATTATTTTGATAAGAGAAATTATGTTTTTAATCAATTACCTAACTCAATAAAAATATCACAAAAAATTTTAAGAACCACAAAAAAAATTGATTTAATTATTTTGCCTGGAGGGAATGACATAATGAAAAAAGATAAATATTCAAAAACTAGACTTAAGGTAGAACAAAACGTTATTAATTATGGTCTAAAAAGAAATATTCCAATTTTAGGAGTATGTAGAGGAATGCAGGTAATTAATTATTTTTTTAACGGAAAAATTGATAGAGTTTACGGACATATGAAAAGAAACCATAATATATATACTAATAAAAATATCTTTGGAAAATCTAAATATTATGTAAATAGTTATCATAATTTTGGAATTAAACGTGTTTCAAAATCTAAAAAATTTAATACTTTGGCAATTGATAAAAATAATAATATTGAGATGTTCAAACATGAAAAAAAAAAAATCTATGGTGTAATGTGGCATCCAGAAAGAACTAATAATTTTAGGATATTAGATAAAATAATAAAATTGTTATTGAAATAATGAAAGCTGTAATTTTGTGTGCAGGCTTAGGCAAAAGAACCGGACTAAAATATCCAAAGTGTCTTTATAAATTTAAAGATAAAAAATCAATTTTGGAAAAGAATATTAGACTATTAAACAAAAAAAAATTTAAAGATTCTGATATTTTTATAGTAACTGGTTTCAAGGCAAATCTCATAAAAAGTAAAACAAAAAATAAGTATAATTATGTTCATAATAAAAATTATAGAACAACAAATATGGTTTACTCACTAAATTTATCTTTAAGAAAAATTACTGAAAATACTGACATATTGGTAATTTATTCAGATATCATTTTTGATGAAAAATGCTTATCGTTAGTTATTAAATCTAAAAAAAAAATTGCGACTTTAGTAGATAATAATTGGTTAAAAAAATGGAAATTAAAAAAAAATTATAAAAGTGATCTTGAAGAATTGTCTATAAAAAATAATAAAATTGTTAAACTTGGAAAAAAAACAAATAATCTAGAAAATATTTCAGGTAGATTTGTTGGAATAACAAAATTATCTCAAAGTATTTTAAAAGATTTTCGTAATTCAAAACTTTTAGATAAAATCCTTTCAAAAAATAAAAAAATAGATTTTACAAATTTCTTAATGATTTTAATTCAAATGAAATATTCTGTTCACTCTATCCTAAAGAATTTAAATTGGGCTGAATTTGATACTATAGATGACTTTAAAAATTCAAAAAATTGAAATAATCATATGATATTCTTTGAAAATTTAAGAAGGTTCAAAAAAAAATTTAAAAGTAAAAGTCATATAAAAGTTACGAGATATATTAATTTTGGTAGCCAATCAGCAAATTATTATTTTAAAAATTTACTCAAAAAATCAAATTATTATTTTGAATATGGTTCTGGCTCATCAACCATTTATGCACATGAACAAAAAAAAGATTATATATCAATAGAATTAGATAAATTTTTTTATAATAAGATAAAAAAAATAACAAAAAATGATAAAATTAAATTTATAAATATTGGTATTGTGGGGGAATATTCCTATCCTTTATTTTTGCAAAAAAAAAAAATTTTAAATTATGTCAAATCAATTGAACCTTTCTCTAGAAAAAAATTTCCTGATTTTATATTAATTGATGGTAGATTTAGAGTAGCATGTTTGTTATTTTTATTTTCAATTTTAAAAAAAAGAAAAGTTAAAACAAACATTTTGTTAGACGATTATTTTGATAGACCTCACTATGCTGTTATTAAGAACTTTTATAAAATTAAAAAGATTGGCAGAATGGCTTTTTTAAAACCTAAAATAAAAAAATTGCATAAAAATTTATTAAACAAGTATATTTTAGATCCCAGATGAATATTTGTTATATATCAAATTCTGCGGCTCCATCTAAAAATGCAAGTAGTTTGCAGACAGCAAAACTTTGTGAAGCTCTAAGCAAGATTGGTCATAAAGTTAAACTTGTATTACCTGATACAGGATATAAAGATGAAAATTATAATAATTTTTATAATATAAAAAATAAGTTTGAAATTAAAACAATCAAATATTTTAAAAAATTTCCTACCGGTATAAATTACTACCTATATTCTCTATTCTCTATATTAATCTCAAATCAGAAAAACCAAAATTTGTACATAACTAGAAATTTTTTTACCTCGTTATTATTGTGTTTTTTTAATAAAAAACACATTCTTGAAGTTCATGATGATATTCAAATTGAAGGTAGAATAGTAAAAATTATAATTAAATATTTTAAATATCTTAAAAATAAAAATATTTTAAAAATTATTACAACAACAAAAACTCTTGAAAAAAAATATCACAAATCTTATTTTGTAAGTAAAAATAAGTTATTAGTTCTTCATAATGCCTCGTCAATAAAATTAAAATTTAAAAAATATAAAAGCTTAAATAAAAAACTAAAAATTGGATATTTTGGTTCTATTTACAAATCTCGTGGACTGGATATGTTAATAAAATTATCTAAAGAGGATAAAAATAATACATATTTTATTTATGGAGGCACTAAGCAAGAAATTGAGAATTTAAATAAAAAATATTCATCAAAAAATTTATATTTTCAAAGTTATATACCTTACTCAAAAATAAAAAAAAAGCTTGAAAATGTAGATATTTGTTTATTACCCTACACTAATAAAATTACTGTTTCCGGGAATGTTGGTGACATATCAAAATTTACCTCTCCATTAAAAGTATTTGATTATATGATTACTGGAAAGCTTATAATTTGCTCTAATTTTAATGTTATTAAAGAAGTTTTAAAACACGACATAAATTCAATTTTAATTAATAAAAAGAATTGTCATGTTGCATGGCTAAAAGAAATAAAAAACATTAAATGCAATATTAAAAAATTTAATAAATTAAGACTTAATGCATATAGATTCGCTAATAAAGAGGATGCTATTTGGAGAGCAAAAAAAATTATGTCGTCTATCTAATAACTTTACGTAGTAAATTTTTAATAGAAAAATTTCGTGACTTAATATTCTTTGGTAAATTAAGTTTATTTTCATTCAATTTTTTAATTTTGCAAATACCTGTTCCCTCAAAAGTAAATTCTATGTTAAAGTTTTTTTGATTATTATTATATATTTCCAATAATTTAATAAATGTTTCATAATTATTCATTTCAGCATAAAATCGATTTTTGTCAGAATTTTTTAGGTAAGGTAACCAACTTATATCGTCTATAAAAAAACATGTGTTTTTTTTTAAAAAATCATAATAATAATAAAGTATTTTTTCAACGTGTTTAGCCTCGTGTATTGTATCAAGTAAAATTAAATCTACTTTTTTTGGTACTTGTAAACTTATGTTTTTAAAATCATCATCTCTCGATTTTATAAATTTCCATTTATGATTTCTAAACTTATCTGAATAGTCTACATTATCTACTGAAAACAACTTACATTCTTTAATTTCACAATAATTTAAAAATAGCTCGGTGGACATACATTTTTCACTTACTCCAAATTCAAGAATATTTGAATTATCAATTTTTATAAGCTCAGGAACTATGAAATTTGTTAATTTTGAGTGATGTCTTGATCTAGACTTAAATTTTGCTAGAAAGTTATTAAATTTTTCCATATTAGGTTTTTTAATATAATTTAAGTCTTTTTTTTGGTACAAACTTTATATATTTATAAAGTTCTTTATTAGATCCTTTTGTATGCTCAAATTCTTGTTTTGCTATTTTAATATGATTTATTTTAAAATTTTTTTTATCTTTTTTTTTTAAAATTTTAATAACTTTGTTTATTGGGGTAGAAACTTCTGAAGAAACATTTAATATTTTCATACTTTTTTTTCTTTTTAAAGTAATTTTTAATATCTTATGTATTACTTTTAAAAGATCTAAAATATTTACAAAATCTCTAGAAGGAAAAATTTTCCTTTTATTTTTAATAAGATAATTTATTTTGGTAATTTTATTCAACTTATCATTTTGATTTAATTTAAAAATTAATCTTTGATAATTATTTTTTTTGAATTTGAAAATTTTAAAATTATTGTTAATTACACCTATAATATTAAATAGTCTTAAAATAACTAGATTATCAAATTTTTTTTTTTTAAATAGTTTTCAATGATTAATTTAGTTTTACCATAATAGTTTTTTGGATGGGTCTTATCATTTATCTTAAATATTTTATTTTTTTTTCTTTCTTTGTAAACATTTGATGACGATAAAAAAATAAAGTTTTTTATGTTTTTTTTCTTGCAAATATCTATGAATTTCTTTGTATTTTTTACATTATTTTTAAAATAAGCTTTTTTAAATCTTTCCGCTTCCAACACGTATGAAGATGCAGCTGCATGTATAATAGTATTTATTTTATATTTTTTAATCAAATATTCGATTTTCTTTTTATTTGAAATATTAAAAAAATTGTGATTTTTAATATCAGTTACATTATTTTTATAAGAATATGATAAATTATCTATCCCAATATAATGTATTTTTTTTTTTAAGAAAAATTGTGAAAGATGTGAACCAATATACCCTGTGCTACCAGTGATTAAAATCATAAATAAATTTACATATTAATTTTATAAATTAAAGTAAAGAAATACTAATGAAAAAAAAAATATTTTATTGGTCCCCTTGTTTAAATACAGTAGGTACAGTTATATCGACAATAAACTCTGCAATTTCTTTATCAAAATACGATAAAAATAATGATGTTAGAATAATTAATGTCTGTGGAGAATGGGATCAACATCGAACAATGTTAAAAGAAAATTCAATCACTTTAATTGATTTAAATTTTAAATATTTTAAAATTCTCCCTAAAAGAGGGTTTTTGCCTAGTAGATTTTCTTATATAGTAATTTTTGTATTTTCATTTTTTCCATTATTATTCTTATTAAAAAAAGAACAGCCTGACAAAATTATATTACATTTAATTACTTCACTCCCTCTAACACTTTTAAACTTATTTAAGTTTAAGACAGATTTTATTCTGAGAATTTCTGGATATCCAAAATTGAATATAATTAGGAAATTTTTTTGGAAAATTTCATCAAAAAAATTAAAGATTATTACTTGCCCAACACTAGATTTAATAAAAGATCTTAAAAATTTAAAGTTATTTAAACTAAATAATTTATATTATTTGCCAGACGCGATAATAAAAATTAAAGATTTAAAAAAAAAAGAGGGTTTTTCCATTAATTTTGATTTATTAAAAAATAAAAGAATTATTTTATCAGCAGGTAGATTAACTAGACAAAAAAATTTTTCATATTTGATAAATGAATTTTGCGATTTTCTTAAGTTCAATAATGACTTTGTTCTTTTAATTTTAGGTGAAGGAGAGGAAAAAAAAAAACTAAGTCAATTAATAGAAAAGAAAGAGCTAAAAGAAAAAATTTTTTTATTAGGATATAAAAAAGATGTATATAGTTTTATGAGACATAGTGAAGTATTTATATTAAGTTCGCTTTGGGAAGAAGTTGGCTTTGCTATGGTAGAAGCTGCAATTTGTAATAATTTTATAATTTCTAGTGATTGTCCAAATGGCCCAAGAGAATTTTTAAATAATGGTGAAAATGGCATATTATTTAAGAATAATTCTAGTGAGGCTCTTTCCAAAAGTTTAATAAGATATTCTAGTTTAGATAAAAAAAAAATATTTACAGATAAAGTGACCTTAAAAAAAAATACAAGTAAATATACAATGTTTAAACATTATTTAGTTCTTAAAAGATTATTAAAATTGTAATTTTAAAAACTGTTAATTAATTTATAATATTTGAATAAATTTTCATTATAATCAAATCTATTCAGCGATTTATAAGATTTTTGTAATAATTTCGCGCATTTTTTTTTATTAAAAAAATAATACATAATTTTATTTGCAAGTTCTTTATGATCACCAACTTTAAAAAGTAATCCACCTTTTCCATTTAGTAAAATTTCTTTTGGCCCAGTATGACATGAGCTAGATATTATAAACTTCTTTAGTGCTAAAGCTTCCAGTAAAACGTTAGGAAGTCCCTCATATTTTGAGGTTAAAACAAACAAATCTGATTGCCTCATTAATGGATATGGATTCTCAAGAAATTCAATAATTTTTACATAGTCTTTTAGATTGTTATCCACTATATATTTTTGTAACTCTCCTTTTAATATTCCTCTACCAACCATACATGCTTCAAAATTAATTTTACCTTTAATATATTTCAATGATCTTAAAAAAGTTAATTGATCTTTTTGTTCAGTAAATCGTCCTATATTTAAAATTTTTAATTTATCAACAGTATTAAAAATTTTTTTAGATTTTTTTTTAGATTTTTTTACTATTTCATTTTTATTTAAAGGATTATAAATACATTCTGATTTGATACTTAATTCTTTTTTTAAGTCTTTTTTAAATTGAATACTATTTACCATTACTTTATCAGATAACTTTAAAACCTTCTTAAATATGAATCTCTTTATAAAATTTTTAGACCAACCAATGGGTGCTGTATTAGACCTAGTTATAACTTTCACAGAAAACAACTTACAAATTAATATGCAATATATATTTGCTTGAAAAGAAAAAATAATAATATTTTTGTTTTTTTTTATTTCTTTAATTAATAAGAGAATAGCAACTAAATATTTCATCCTTCTGCCTAATCGATCCCAAATACCTGAGGATGGAGTGATGAGAATTATTGATTTATCAAATCGTTTTTTATGATTTTTAGAAACAGTAATCACTTTAAGATATTTGATTTTTTTAACCAAATAATTACAAACTAAAAAAAAATTTTTTTCTACTCCCCCTCCTTCGATCGAGGGCATAAATAAAAGTAATTTACTTTTCATTATAAATTAAAACATAGTATAGTTTTGATAATTGATGCTAGACAAGATATTTATTTATTATAAA
>MDTB01037335.1_pt1 | contig 50168 bp, 90 predicted proteins | sample 811161 | NCBI WGS metagenome assembly MDTB01 (sample SAMN05326650, study PRJNA326480) | marine metagenome | isolation source: seawater | place: Mediterranean Sea | collected 2009
AAAAATTTTTTTGGCGCAACTCGCAATGAGTCTCCCAGCCTATTAAGAGCTGCCTTGATGTTTTTAATCGTACTGCGAATCGTCATAGAGATTTACTGGTTTACCTTCATCTTTTACTGATATTTGAAGAGGTGACGCTTTCTCGTATAAAGGTGTCTTATAAGTCTCTTTAATACAAGTAAGAGCCATTGTGTGTATCTGATCAGCAATGTTAAAACTATGTCTAATAGCGGTGATTAGCCACCGTCCTGTAAGGTATTTGTCGTGGTCTGCACTCTTTATGCCGAATTTGTTTCTACCTGCTCTAGGTACGTTTATTCGTATAATATGTCCTATATTTAAATGCGTATTACCATGTGTTTCTAGTTCACATTGTAAGGCATTCATTGTACCTAATACGTTCTTTCTTCTCTGTACATATTCACTTACTTTATAACCGTCTTTCATGTTTGAATTGTGTATATTGGCTGTATTTGATTGTACCATAATTCTTGCGTCTGAATAGTCTGATAGGTATTTGTATGCTGATCCTTGACTTCTTGTATTTGTTGTTTCTGTATCATTAAAGTCATAGTGTGCCTGAGGTATGAAACCACGATACTCTGCTTGATCTGTCATTGCGTCATCTTTTTCTAAATGCGGTGTTCTTATATAATCATCAATGTAATTATATTCATGTTCCTTAAATGTCTTGTTGTATTGATCATGTGTAATTAGTTTTGACGCATATGTACCTGTTCGTTGACCTGTAATTAAATCGTTTTGAGGTAATACTTTAAAACTCTTTACCGTTCTCATCTGTGACATAGGATTGTCTCTTGGATTGTTTAGACCTCTTGCTGTCTCACTATCTGCAAAATATTCAAACATCTCAGGATGAGGTGCAAGACCCTCTGACTTTGCCATAAAGAAGAAACTATCAATACTTCTAAAGTGAAAACCTTGACCATTTTCATAAAAGAAATAACCAGGTGCAATACTTGTTTTAGGCACAGCACGACTAGCAATCATGTTCATTAAATCAGTAGGTCTTGTATTAGGTGCAACAAACTTAAAATTACCTTGCGTTGGTTGTACATAAAACTTTTTCTTACTATTTAATCCCCATGTGTTTTTAAATATCTTTGCAACAGCGTCATCATAAGGACCATCAAATGCTCTACTGATCTTTGTATTTGAATCTTTGATTGCCTCTGTTGATATGAAGTCTAGTGAAACTTGTTGTGTGTTAGAGTTTAGTCTTTCTTTTGTACACTTGTAAACTGCCATTCGTGTATTTGTAAAATCATATTCACCTTCGCCGTATGTTGATTTTAATGGTGTTCTAACTTTAAACTCTAGGTACTCTTGTCCTAATATAGGTAATTTGTTAACTAAATCCTCTGTATCAACAAAGGTTAAATTACCTGTAATAAAATTTTGTTCTATATCTTCGTAGATTGATAACTCAGCACTGGCTGTAGCAATACCCGCTACATTGCCATATACATTGAATATGGCGATTTCTGAAATTCTAAATTCGCCTGCGTATTGTAGATTGTTTTCATCATAAGTTAACTGACTCACTTTAATCTCCTATCAAGTTTTTAAACTCTTCTACAAATTCTGAAATATATTCTGGTTTTAATATCTTAATTAAACTTTTCTTATCTTGCTCTCTTCTCTCGTACTCGTAATTGGTTACGGTACTTGCACCTGATTCTGTGCTGTTTACTTCTATCAAGTGTGAATTATCTAATGAAGAAGTAGGACCACTTGTTTGTGATACTTCATAGTGATGAGCAGCGTTTGGGTTTGTGTATTTGCCATTAACATAATCATTAAATTGTTGCTCTGATAATGGCCAGTCGTAAAATCTATCTTTAATATTGTTCATTAATAAAACAATCCAGTAATAGTCAACCGTACCATAAAACTTATATGATACATCTTCAGGTCTTTCACCTGCTGGTACTCTGTAAGATGAAAAGGCAGCAACATTATTTCTAATCTCATTTCTAACTTTGACACGTCTTAATATATCAGTGACTACTTTAGGTGATGAAGTGCCGTCTTGCACTGCGTCATAAAACATTGTAGGAAAGTGTGAAAAATATTTACCCATTATGTGTAATCCTGCATTATGTCACCTCGTCTTCTTTGATTATGGGTGCCTTTTATTGCTCTTCGTCTGTCAATAAATTCTAGTTCTTGGAATGTTAAATCAACCGTTGTGGTTACAGGTGGTGCGCCTATCTCGTCAGGTCTGTATGTGACATATTTTTCACCACCGCCATAGTTAACTTTCATATCTGTTAAAGCACAAAATGTTTGTGTGTGTAGATATGCGTTAGCATGACCTCTGTACATATATCTAATTGTAAATTCTGATGGTACTCTAAATGCAAGAGCAGCGCCTGTACCTAATTTTTCAGGTAACATATGATACGTAAATGTATCAATAATCTTTTTAACTTCTTGCGCCTCTTTTCTATTTCTAGGATTCATTTTAAAACTATAAGTAAATGTTCTATAATCTATGCCTTCAAATATCATTTCTTGCATAGGAGCAGGTGCAATACCTGTCTTTCTTTGTAATGCAGCCAATGTGCCTGAAGCAGCACCTAATGTACCAAATGATACTAATGGTTCAATTAATTTAGCAAGTTGCATACCTGTACCTTTTGCTACATCAGCAAAACCAGCATTACCTTTCATCAAATCAGCAAGGGCAGCTGCCCCACCGACTACTGCACCTATCTCAGCAGGTGCATAATTTGATTTGTAATTTACTGAAACATCATCTGGCATATACAATACAACGGTGTCTTTAATTAATTTAACACTTGTTCCTGTTTCACCTTCAGCAGGTGAAAAGTTAGTTGTTGCGTCAAAAAATCTCTCACTTGTAAATGAGTTATTGTAAGCGCCTAATGCTTTGTTTGATACGTTTAAATCTGTTGCTGGTAATTCTTTTTCGTTATTAGTTCTAGCATATACATTGAATATCATGTAATGCCCACTTGCGTCTAATAAATCTAATGGATATTTTAATACACTGCTATGTAAATTTTTACCTAGTGGTGTGTTCTTATTACCTCTTGCACCACCAGTGTTTATATCACTTTGATTTACTTTAAAATCGCCTTCGCTATTTCCTGCTACTCTTGCCATACTACTATTTATCTATATTAATAGACGTTTTTCAATTGAACAACGGTGTTGTCATTGTTTTTTGAAGTCATTTTACCTAATACATTTGTCGTATTAGCGGTTTGTATTGTATTATTGGGTGCAACAACCGTGTTATTTTGACTACCATTTTCAGGTACTAATTTCTGTAATAGATTTTCTAAAGTGTCTGTTTCTAATGTAGTTCTAACAACGGTTCTTTTTGAGTCGATATTAACAAAATCTTTCATATTATCTGTTTTAACATCTTCAGCAGTTTGTACTACACCTTCTATATCTTTTTCTGCGTTCTTAATATCTTTTGCAGCCAGAGCAGCGTCTATACCCACACTTGTGGCTGTACCAAAACCTGGTATTGTACTAGCAGCGCCAGAGGCAACTTCCATAGCAGCACCTTGCATATCACCTGACATCAATCGACCTATACCAAAACCTAAACCTGCAATTAAACCGATTATAGGTATTTTCTTAACAGCAGATTTTAGTAATGTTTTACCTAATACTTTAGATGTTGCTTTTTTAGTTGCTTGTTTAGTAGCAGTTTTTGTTGCTGCTGTAGTAGTTTTCTTTTTAAGCAACTTACTTGCAGCCAGTGTACCACCAGTACCTGCGGCTACCCCACCACCAGCGGCAGCAAGACCACCAAAGTTATTTAAAAAACCTTCTTCTTCTTCTAATAATTTTTCTAGTAATTCTTTTGATTCGTATGTGTTTTCAGCAATCATTTCAAACAGATTTTTTTGTTCATTATATCTGTCTTCTTGTACTGCTTTTTGTTCTTCTAAATTTTCTTCTTTAGCAGCAGACTTTTGCACAGAAGCAGCTCTAGGTACATCAGCGAATACATCTCGTCTTGTTGATTGATTTTCTTCTATCTGTTCTTCTAATGCAGCTGATGGTTGATCTGCACCAAAACCTGTCAAATCATCCTCTATACTTTGTCTTGCTTGTCTTGTTTCTTCTTGCCCTTTTTTTCTCTCTGCTCTTCTTAACTCTTGTTCACCTGCTTCTATACGTTCTACTTTTCTAGTTATAGCTGTACCAAGAATAGGTATACCACCTAGTGTTCTAGCAGCAAGTTTTAAAGGTTTGAATTGTTTAACTAAATCTCTAAATGCAAGTTTAGTTTGTAATACAGGACCTGCAATCTCATTTAGTTGTTCTATGGTAGGTCGTATAACCTCTGCAAAGTATCTTCCTTCTTTAGCAGTAAATCTTTCTTTGTCAATACTTTTAGGCAACTCATCAAAAAATGTATTGTACTTAGCAATTAAATCTTTTAAATATGTAAAATCATTATCAGCAATTGTATCTAGTTCGCCTTGAAAGTTTTGTATAACAGATACAGCAGCATTTGATATTGGGTCATTGTCTTTATCACCTTTGATAAACGCTTGACCAAAACCCTTTTCTTTTTGTATATTTAAAGAATAAGTTTGAGCGGCCTCTGCAATCGCAACCGTCTCTTTATCTTGTTTAAGTTTCTGATCTTTTAATAGTTCGCTAAAGTTTGCCATTTATTATTTTTGTATGTTTGTTTTTTTACCGTTAACATATAAACCAAACCAGGCTGCCCCAGCACCAACTACTACTGATACTAGACCTGCTTGTGCATTGTTTGGCGCTTCTAGTGCCATAAACCATTGTATCACTTCAATGAAGGCATACGCATATGCAATCATCATAAGTCTAGGCACGGTTCGCCAGTTAGATAAAAATTGTGGTAATTCTTCTTTTAAAAACCACCAACACCACTTGATCGTTCCTAAGACCTTTTCTTTTATTTGTAAGTTCATTTTCTTTGTCTCTCTTTTAGTTTTTGATTCTCATCTTTGATATGTTGAATCAACATATCAATATATATTTCCCTTTCCCATGGTAACATATTCTCTAATTCTGTTAATGAATATTTATGATGTTGCATTAACAAAAAGTTCACACGATAAAAATTTTCTAGGTTTTCATGTGAAAGGGTAATTAAAAAAAATCAGAAGCACCGTTGAAAGTTAACGCAAATTTCTTACCTGATTTAGGGTTTTCATACTCTATTCTATGTCTTATTTTAGGCATAGTAGTAAAAAACTCTATCAGTTTTTGATATTGTTTCTGCGTCAAACTATTAACATATTCGTCTAACTCTTCTTCGGTAATATTATTTCTATCATAAACATCATCGCCTTTGTAGATAGTTTTGATAGAGTCTTTTAACAAACTAAAGTTATTCTCTGTCTCTGACTTTGTACCTGTATATGATTTAATTGTAGGATAATCAAGTATGACACCGTAACCTTTTTCAAACTCTATTTTGTTATTAGGTTTCTTTGTTGTGTCAATCTTAACATCTTCTAAATTAAGTTCATAATCAACCACTTGTTTGTCATCATCAGGACATTTTAACTTTAATTTAATTACCTCACCTACTGACTTACCTCTGATCTTTAAATATAAATGTTCAAAATCAAAGATAGGTAGTTTAGAGACATCAACATTGCCATAGGTACACGATTGAACCGTATCTATAACTGCTTGTCTAATCTCTTCATCATTATCACTCTCTAATGCCATTAGCATAACTTTTTCCTCTTTTACTAAAAAAGGTCTGTAATTTACTAATAGGTCGTTAGAAGGAAGTTTTGTCGAATATTTCGGCACCTCATTTATTGGTAACGCCATTATGTTTCACTCCTTATTATTTAAAAGAATGGTGGGAATACTCTGCCACCAAACACTCTCCCAATTGGGAATCTCGTTTTAATCTGATTCAATACATCACGTCCCGCTCTTCTAATCTCTGGTGGTAGTTTACTAATTATACCACCGAACGGTCCTTTAAATCTTGCATCCTTTATCTCACCTACACCATCAATATCACCTTCAAATTGTGTATCTTCATTTGTTCTTAAATTTGCGTTTGATCTCCAATATCTGTAATTAAAGGTTATTGTCTGTCTTGCTATTTGATCTTTTGTTGCATAGTTTAAATCAATAGGTGCAATAGTTTTAGGATATGCCTCTATTAATTCACAATAATATCCACTTAATGTTAGGTTAGCAAGTGAACCATAATTACTTACACCATCAACTTTACTATTTGATGTTTCGTTTCTATTTTCGTGTAATGGATATATTAATACTCTGCCTGTGTATTCATCATAGAAATTTAAATTGTATGTTCTATTATTGACAATTAAGTTTTGCCATGATTCAAATACAACTCTTTCTGATAATTCTGAATCTAACATAAATGTTAAATCCATTGTACTAAATTCTAAACCTCTTGCCATGTTTCGTTCTGGCCCATAAAATCCTGTAGCAGATGTATCAGTTATTGTTCTCTCTGGTAACTTAGCAGCGTCACAAAAGAAAAACAATCTCTCTCTTAAATTATTTTTAGTTTGATTTAAGAATTGAAAATCTGTTTCGTATTCTAAAAACTCCATACCTTGTAGAGTTTCGTTTGTAAATGTTCTAGGAAATTCTAATACAACTAAAAACTTAGCAGGTCTATAAAATCCCTCTGCACCTGCAACCATAGACCTAAATCTGTTAACGGTTGTGTTAACATTAGGTTTTGTATTTTGTAATCTTTTTCTTGCCTTACCAGCGTCAAAACCTTTATCTCTAGGTAGACCTATTCTTATATCAAATGGTCCTGGTATAGGTAATCGTTGTCTAATTATTGCCATTAAGAGTAATCCTCGTCATTGTCCCACGCCTCAGGACATATTTTTTTCATTGCCTCTATTATCTCTTCTATCGTATATTTATCGTTCATTATATAAACTTCCTACTATCTGCATAAACTCTAGCGTCACTTGCCTTTTGAAATCTCTGCACTGGTAGATGTATGGCAATAGCTGCCTCATCTGCATTTATTCTTAAAAAACCTGTTTTTAAATGACTATACAAATATTTTTTAATTGTAGGTTTTACAATTCTAATTCTTTTTACATCATCATAGGATACATCAAACTTTGTATTCTTGTCAAATCTTTTATCTGTTGCTGTCGCTTGCATACGCTCTAACAATCTAAATCTTAATAAAGGTGGTAGATAATGAAAGTTCATACCCATAAAACCACCCTTTGTAGGTTCTAGTGGTAATACTAATGGGAATATGTCATAATAAGGTAATGTCTTTTTAAGTTTAGGATCATACCCAAATAAGTTAAGTCGCCCTACACTAGGTCTACCATTCAACTTACCATCTCTCATAAGTTTTGTGGCAGTAGCGTTGCCTGCTATTCTTTGTACTTGACTTCTATACCAAGAATTAGACCTATCTGTATTGCCTTTATTAAGTTTAATTGTGTCAAAAACACTTGCCATACTACTATCTATGTGCTATTTAAAATGCTTTTAAGTGTTCTTCGGTGAGTATTTTGAAAGACATATTGCGCTTTTTACACCAAGCAAACGCTGTATTCCACTTGCGTCTGTTAGTTTCATAAGTCATTAATGCTCTCTTAAAATATGCTGATTTGATTTTACCAGGTTGTGGTTTTCGTGTCTGATATTTAGGTTTGATTTCTATTAGAAACTTTTTATGTGTGCCATTAGGTTGTCTGACTTTCATAAAGAAGTCAGGATAATATCTATGAGGTTTATTATCTACACCTCTATATGCAATTGATAATTCTTCACTTCCCCATTCTACTATCTGTCTTGTCTTGTCACAATAAATCATAAACCTTTTTTCCCAACTTGATCTGTAAACAATGTTCTTTACATTGCCCTTATACTTTTGAGGGTTCATAGGTTTATATAAACCTTTGTATGCTCTTCTATCTATGTTAGGAAACTTTTTAATCTTCATTGTGGTGGGGTGGCGTCACCGCCACCCTTTGAGAAAGTTTTGAGAGATAGATTACTCGTCTTCAGCTAGTTTACTAAAGTACGATAATGATTCGTCATCACTATCGGTAGACGAGGCTTTCTCCACAGAACCAGCAGATTTAGGTACGCTATTACTAGCGGGTGGGAGGTCTATATCTGCAACCGATTCCGTGCTTCTTGTTCCAGTAAGAACCCTATTCAGTTTCTCTTTGAGTTCATCATAGGATTTAAAATTACTTGGATCAATGAAGGCCTTTAGAGCATATTGAGACTTCCACACTGCGTCAATCTCTTCGTCAGTAGGTTTTAATTTACTAACTTGCTCAAATTCAGATTTATCATAATTCCAGTAGCCGTCAACTTTTCTGATTTTTAATTTGAAGTTTGCACCTTCCCAAAAATCAAATGGGTTAACTGCCTTTTCATCTTCAAATGCAGGATTCATTGCTTCTGTAATCTTATCAAATATCTTTTTACCGAATTTGAATAAGAAAGTTTTACCTTCATTTTCAGGATGTTTAGGATCAGATACTACTAGAATATTTGAGTAATAAGATAATTTTCTTTTTCTCTTTCTAGCAATTTCTTTATCGGCTTCTATGCCTGTATTCCATAGTCTAGTGTTCTCTTCACTAACTGGATCTTTTTTGTTTAATGTTGTTAAACTATTTTCAATATACCATTGACCACCTGGTCCTTGAAATGCGTGATTCCAAACTCTTTGCCATGGCATATCTTCACCCTCTACAGCAGGTAAAAATCTTAACACAGCAAAACCGTTACCTGATTTATCAAGTTCTGGTTTCCAGAATCTGTCGTCTTGGTATTTGTTTTCTGTTTTTGGTTTGTCTTGTGATTTCTCTAATTGTTTTGTTAGAGCGTCAAAATTTGACTTTGACTTTTTTAGTTCTTCTAATGCGTTTGACATTGTGTTTTCTCCTTGTATATATTAATGTACGTATTATTTGTATTAATTGTATTAGTATTATTTATAATTGTTTTTTGTTCTTTGCTCATTTTTTTACCTCTTCACTTCTAGCGTCTTCATCATAACACGCCTTAGGTAAAGGATTATCTTTAATGCACTTCTTCAAGCGCTCACAGGTATTGACAATTTTATCTAATACTTTATATATTAATTGATCAAACATAACTACATTATATCACTTATTGTCATTCTTGTCAAGCCCCCATTTAGCTTGTTCATCATCTGCTCATATGTGATATATTCTAATTGACCTCTTTTGTGCCATGGGTCCCACACATCAATAGGGCTATTAGTAGGTCTATCATCTAATGCCTTATTAACTTTGTAAAACTTGATATTAGGGTTCCAGTCCATTAGTGTATACCACTGGTTGACCCAATTATCATGTGGTGTAGCAGTATTCTCTTTTGCTACATAATGTTTAGTGCCTGCATATATATTATTTACCAATCTAGTATTACTTACTAAATCGTGCCCTATCATATAAATCTCTTTTGGTTGTTCTCTCTTAACTGCTACAAAACCAGCACTTGCGCCACAAGCCCAACCATGGTCTTTGTATTCTTTCCACACATCTCTAATATCATTTGACTTATCGTCTGGTGTAATCCATGATACGTAAATGTGTGAAGAGTTTATTTGTTTCTGTATTATGTCTTTTGGTTTGCCACTATGTGTCTTTTGAGCGTTTCTTAAAATACTAACCATACCTTTCATGTTAGTACCATGTATAACAAATTCTTCAGCTTGTTCTTTCTTGTCTTTATTTTCTTTTATAATATCATATTCAGATAACTCTTTAAATTCTTCTTCACTTATCATACCTCTTACAACACCATCGTATGTCATCTTAGGTAGTTTAGTCCAGTTTCTAAAATAACAAGGTATCTTTGACGCAATACCACTATGATATATTTCGTGTATAATACCATTGTCAACAGCAGTTAAAACATCTGGCATAAAATCTCTGTATATAGCATTGCACCCGTATATCATACCATGTGGTCTTAATTTTTCTAAATCAAAACCTACTCTGCTTTCAGCATTACCAATACAGAATACCCTATTAACACCTATGTTATGATATTCTTTTATATCTTCGTCACTCATCATTTAATTGGTTTCCATTGTTTATATAACTCAAGCGATCCTGTTGCTTGATATACTTTACCTGTTTCTAAATCTCTTATCTGCCATTTTAAAGGACATTTTGTTAATATTGTTAAGTTAACAGGTTTTTTTAATTCAGGCACTTTTTTATTGTTAATTAGTTTTCTCACTTAAAAATATTTCTTTCATAATAAATTTACATTTAGTCCTATTAAATTTTATAAAAGGACTTAATCTGGCAATCTTATGTGAGATTTCAGGCCAGATAACACTTTCGGCAATTTCTTTATCCCAATTCTTAACAAACGTAAGTATTTTATCCATGATGATGATTGTTTGAATTGAGATTTGTTTCGAAAGAAATAGTCGTAGCAATCTAGGATGTTGCCCATTATGTACCCGAAGAGCATCATCAAACCGAACAGCAGCGTCACTAGCGTCATTACTAATACGTACAATATCGCTTCGAAAATTGTACGTAAATGACTCATTATACTTTCGCCATTTATTGTAGGTAGTTTCACCATCTGCTCTAACTAAATCTCCTATCCATGTTTTAGAATTAGTTGCAAAGTTAGCAACAAAGTAATCAAGTAATTCGTCAGGTTTATATTTAGTAACCAGTTTGTGAAAAAAGAACCTATCGTTTCTTTTGAGAAAAGTATTAAATGATGAATTAACTTTTGCGTTGTGTTTAAAGAAGTCGTAATTATCAGTTGAAAAATGTAATTTAACTGCAAGATAAAGTTTGTATGCTTCATAACTATTCATAATGGTAGTTTAGCTGAATTTGTTTTTTCAATCAGATTCAACTTCTCTGCCTCTATTTGTATTTTTTCTTTTAGTGATTTATTTATTATTGTTTTTATTGAACCTGAATCTAAATTATTATCTTCACAATAATTAAGCACAGCATCCATGTATGTTATTCTTTTTTCTTTAACTATCTTTTCAATAATTAAACCAAACTTTTTACTATTCAATAACATAATTTATTATAACATATTATAAGGGAGAGATCAACCCTCCCATATATTTAATCAGCGATTTGATCGCAATTCTTTTTATTTGCTGGTAGACCTGGTTCTTTATCATATAACCAAATATATGAATAAACTACCTTGTCTTCTTTTACTGCACATTTTTTACCAAATGATAGTCTTGGTTCTTTTATAGAACAAGCACTTAGCAATACACCTGCAAATAATATAGTCATTATTGTCTTCACTTTGTTAGTTCTCCGTTTTCTATTTTTGTCGTGTTAAATGAGTGAAATACCATACATCTCTCACTGCCTTGAGGTATATCAATTGTTGCCAATCTTTCACCTTTATCGTTTGCCCACATAGTTATCATATACACTGGTTGACCATCTGGTGATGAGTCAGTTCGACCTAAAGAAACCTCTGTTGGTTCAAACTCATGCGCCGTTGTATATTTTTCTACTTCAGCAGGAGTGCCACACACGCCTGGTAAATCCAAGAAGTAAAAATTATATTGACCTAGGTCGTATTTGCTGTTATGATCTGCAAATACATAACTTGTTAGAAGTAGGGTAAATAGTAGAATTAGTTTTTTCATTCATAACTATTTAGTAATTTGTGTTAACTTTTCTTTGTTTCTAATAAGAAAATCTGCTGTGTGTTTATAGAATAGGTCTTGGTGTTCTTTAATCTTTTCAGGACCATGCACCCACTCTTGTACAAATCCGTCTTCACAAGCGGCCAATATAACCGTTTGTTCTATTTTCTTTTCTGGATACATTTCTTCAAACATTTTAGCATATGCTGAACATTGTAAGAAGTTACCATAATTATAATCTGCGTCTCTTCTTTTAGTAGAGGTCTTAAAATCAACCACAGATAACTTACCTTTGTATTCTGCGATACAATCTACTTGACCTGCAACTCCTAATTCTTTTGAATATAGGTACTCTTCTAAGCAATGAATATTATCTACTCTTGCAAGATAGGGTTTTATAATTCTAAACAGACCTAATGCTGTCACAGCTGTCACACCTACATTCTTGTCGTCTTCATTATTTAAATGATTTTCAATAAGTTTGTGAGTAGATTTACCTCTGTTAGTAGCAGATACAGAAATATAGTTAGCCATTTTTTCGCCAACTGCATTTCGCCATGCTTCTATTTTTTGTTTTCGTTCTGGTATAGAACCTAGAATTGATGTCACAGAGGGCATATTAACACCATCAATGGTGTAATATCTTATGCCCTCTAAATTTTTGCCTTTTACTCCTAATGATTTAGGAAGATGACTCTCGTCAAGTTTTACATGATTAAATGCCATAATTATCCTTCATAATATTTCATACTATTATTATATAACAATTTTGTTATATTGTCAAGCCTTATCCTTCCATCAATGAATTATTGATGTCTTCTTTACTTGGGCCTGTTGTTTTAGAGTATTCTTTTTGATAAACGGTTCTACCATTTGCGTCTCTAAACGCTCTTAAATATTCTCGTCTATTCTCTTCATCATTCTTATAGGAACAATGAACCCAACCAGAATTAGGTTCTTCTGGTTTGTGATACTCCAATATACACTGGTCAAAGTTTAGATTGTCAACTATCCAGTCGGCAACCTCTCTATTAGACACACCGAATATTTCGAAGTCGGCGGCCTGGCCATCTGCGTGCTGTGAGTTTAAAGATGAGCCTATGGCAATACACAACTCACCAGACCTAAAGCCTGATGATACAGAAACCACTTTACCGAAGTGATCCCGTACTGGTTGTAAAATATTAGTACATAAGCGCTCTAAAGACTCTATGTGATCTTCGTTAGGATTATTATTAATCCCTTTACGAACAGCCGTGTCGCTCTTAATTAGCTCTTTAAGAGTGAAGTTTTTGCTTAATCGCATATAGTTTATCCTTTGCTTTTAGTTTAATTTTCTTCAAGGTTTTTAAATCGTACCATGATTTAGTTGATCTGTCAATACTTCTTTTTGTCTCTACACTATTCACTTCTCGTTTTAATTCTTTATGGTGTGCTTTGATCTCTAACATATTATCCCCTTGTAAGTTTTAGCAGTTTATCCATTTGTGCCTTGATAATAGGACCCCTATTAGGCCAATGAATATACGGCTCGTTTGACTTTGATAAGTTATATAAAAACGGCAATACAACTTTCTCAATTTCTTTAAATCGTTTATTTACGTCTGCGTCTTGTATTTCTTTAGTCACGGTTTCTTTTTCGGACACAATCTGCATAACTTCGTTCATCATAGATTTAATTGATGAAACATCCGATTTAACTTTTGCTAATTCAATGTTTGTTCCTTCTAAAGCTTTTGTATCAACAGCTGGTGTTGATTTGCTTTCAGAGGGTTTACTTGACACAGGAGTAAAACCAAAGTCAACACTTGTATCAAATTCTCTCATAAAATCAGGTATATCATTGCTCATAGTTTTCTACCTCCTTTTTCATTTTTAAATGTTTAAGTTCGTTTTGTAATTCTAATTGTTGCTGTGTGATTTTTTTTATTTCTTTTGCTGTTTCAATTGATTTTTTTACGTTGTCATAGGCGTGTGTTTTAATAGACTTCTTTGTCGTAATTGTAGTTGCTAAATCAATTCCGTTATATGCTTTTACAATAGTATTGTTATTAACAGCAACGCCAGCACCAGATGATAATAAAGCAAACTCTGAACATCCTGTTAAAAATAGTCCTAGTACAACGGGCAGGACTATCTTATTAAGGACATTCCTGCCCTTTTGATTATACAATGAGCGGATTGACCTATTAAACTCTGGTATACGACCGTTGCGTTTCAGTTGCTCGCTCTGTACTTTATTATTTAGATTTTGCATTTCTTTTACTTGCCCATTTCTTTCTATGTTTTGCCATCACTTGTTCTGTTTTAATTTGTTTTGTACTTTTAGTACCCATATCATTTGCTAGTTTACTTTGTGGGTGTTTTTCTGCAATCTTACTTAATGTTTCGTTCCACCCTTTATCACTTCTATATGACATACCACTAACACCTGCTACAATATTAACACTTGTAATAATTTGTCTAACACTTTTGTTTTTCTTTAGATACTTTTCCATTTCAGCAATGGTCATAATATCTGTCCAAACTTTACCAGTTTTTTTATTCTCAAATGTGTATGATGGCATTTATTTTAAAGTTAAATGATACTTTAATTGATTAATAGCTTCTAGCATATCCTCTAGTATGCTCAAAAGATCAATTGAATCTAATTCTTTGGATAGTTCTACGATACGATCTTTTGTTTTTGTGATCCGTCTTGCAAATTCATCAGTGTCAGGATCAATATAGTTCGCCACATTGGGAACCATTTCGCTATTAAAAGATATTCTGGCATTATCACCTTGATAAGTTTCTACAAACCTATCGTTTAATTCATTAAATTTTGTATAGTGTTCGCCTAGTGCCTCATGTTCAGCATAACTTGTAGTTTGCCAATGAGAGGCCTGTACGAAATTTAGCCAATGAATATTTGCATTTACAAATTTTGATATTGTTTCGTGCATAACTTTATTTATATGTTTTCTTCTTCTTTAAATTTCTCTAATCCATCTGCATACCATTGAGGTATCTCAGCAGGCGATTTCCATGTTGCAAATCTATTCTTTTTCATTATGTAATATTTACGATAACTAGCAACACTATCACCTGGTACGATACATTCATCAGGCATTGCTGGTGTAGCGTCTGTACCTATTGCATTAATATTAGCATTCTTAGGTGGTTCTTTTAGTAATTCTTTTAGTTTTGATACTGATACATGGTCAATATTTTTGTTGTATCTTTTTTTATACTCTTCATTTAGTGCCATCATGTGGTTGTATAACCATCTGTAATTATAAGCAGACTTCATAACCCATTGTGTACTAGGGTGTCTTAACCAACCTGCTTTGTATATGATTGCTTCTTCGTTTGAATTATCTAATCGCCATCTTTTTATCTTACGACCATTTTTAGTTTTATCTTCATATGGCGTACCGTCTAATACTCTTTTAGCAGTACAAAGCATTTGAGCAGATTCTAATATCATTTTGATTACATGCTTATCACACGACATCTCTGCTGCTTTTATTGGGTCTTTATCTAAATAAAATATATTCATTTATAACTCGCATATATTACAAATACTATAGCCATTATAAAACAAACTACTAGTACATGATTGCCTAAATTTGCAATACTTTTACCTACCGTATGTGGATTTTTAGGGTCTATAAAATTTTTCATTAGTGTATTAATTTGTCGGTTACGTATTTTACAAGTTTATATTTTTTTGCAAGGTCCATCATTTTATGATACCACAATGCCTTGAAGTCATCACTTTGTGCTTTCTTACAAGCACTTGCTAATGCGTCTAAGCGTCTAACTTCGATTGGAATATAAACCTTTATATCTTCAGTTGTTCTCATATATCTATTATTGTATAACAAATCCTTTATCTTGTCAAGCGTCTTTTTCATTGATTTTGTCGTCTTTTTTCGTCATATCCTAGAAAATGTGTAATAGCATATCTACCCCATTTGTCTTTACGAGAATCATCTATTACTTTAAGTTCATCAACACCATGTAAATAAAAACTAGGTATTATAACCATTCTATTATTTTTTATTTCAATAGAAGAATATGGTTCTCTTTTATTTTGTTTAGTATATAGATTTAAATTACCACCAATAAAGTTCTTAGGTGTTTTATACAACCATATCAGAATTGTAAAATGACACGAATCAATATGTGGTTTGTAATAATGTTTATCTTCATAGTAGGATATTAATGTATCGCTATAATTTGTAATACTAAAATATCTATATAGGTCATAAGGCGACTCACTAAATGCTTCTTTTAAACCATTATGTATATCTTCATGTTTAAATAAATCTGTTGCTTTAAATATTAATGACCTTGTAGCACCTGATTGAGTGTAAACATCAATCATAGGTATTGCCATCTTATCGCCTACAAATTTACCATCTATTATCGCTGTTGTGTTCTCATGTACAGATTGCATTTGTGTATGAGAATAAAAATCTAATTCTTTCCAAACACCTTCTAATAAGTATTTGTCATAAAAATCATCTACAACTAAATGTGGTAATAGTTTATCTTTGGCAGGTTGTATAATCATTTGTTATCACTTCTTATCATTCCAATCATATATTTGATTAAGTTTTAATTTTATCTCGTCAGGATTTAATTCGTTAATGTCTGTTGACAATAATTTTCTAAAGTCTCTATCTTTTCTTTTGAGATTTTTAGTTTTCTTTTCTAATCTTTTTAATCTATCTGCTTGTTTTTTTTCAGAGTTTTGTTTAGTTAAATTTCTCTTCATTTTCCATTGTCTCAATGATATATTAGCAGCAATCAATAATAATACTGCAAGTGGGTCAAATACGAATATAAGTATTAATATGATAATTCTTACTGCGGAATCAAAATGATCTTTAGCCTCATCACCATAAATCAACTCAGCGACATATTTTAATGGACCCACATCCGCTTCTAATTTTAATTGTTCTATGGTTATTGACGATTTGGCATTGTTCAACTCCGCTATTTTTCCCATTGCTTCGTCTATTGATTTATTCAACAGGTCTCGTTCTTCTTTTTGTTTCTTTCGCTCTTTTAATCCCCTACTAACATATTCCTTGTCAATATAAACATCAAGTGCCTTATCTAATTGATCAAGTGTTCTCTCTGATCTCTCTATAATTGATTGTTGTTGAATAATCTTTTTGTCTATAAGTAATATCTGTTCCTGATTACCTGCTGTAGGTTTAACTTGATCAAGGTGTGCCTTTGATAGAAACCCAAAGATACCCATTGATGTTATAAAAATTAAAACTATGATTGCTGTAAATAGATATGCCTTTAAGGACTTTGGTATGTCTGAGCGCCAGTTATGATAGAGCCAAGATGCCGCTACTAACTTACCTACTTCTAATGCTGAACCCATTGCAATAATAGGTACGGCTGCACCAGCAAATAAAGTTGCTAGTCCTAGTATAGAATATCCCGCTGCTATCATTGAGATAGCAATTGCTGATATAAATGTTAGTAGTGTTAAAAACATTATAATATTTATGTTAACCAGTTATAGATTGCTCTTAATGCTAAGAGTAAATACATTGTTTCCATCAATGCTCTAGGTGTGTCTTTATCTTTAATACCCATGTAAATCCATATACTGCAAGATATTGTTGCAATTGCCCAACCTATCCATTGTGTGTGAATATCTGCATTTGACAACACAAAAGCACCTATCATTGCTAATAGAAAACCTACCCAACGCCAACCATCAATCTCTTTGTAATATCTTATCTTCATAGGTATTTCTTTTTGTACCATTTATAGAATACTTTATCATTAAAATATTCTGCAATTGCGCTAGCAGGAACTTGATCACTTCTTATACAATCTGCTATATCTTGGTAGTCTGTTATATCTACTTTATATTTCTTTTTCAATTTGACTTTTGATAATGTCATTAAAAATCTCCTACGTTTTTCTTTTTCAAACGGTGTCATCGCCATAGTATGAGTGTGGTCTATTCTTTAATTCTTCTTTTTTTCTTTCTTCTTCTTTTTTACTTTTATTATAGAAGTATAATATAGCAACAGCACCTATAATACAGATACTAGATGAATATATTAGCATTCCTAATGCAAACCCTAATGTCATTTAATCTCCTCTGGTTTATCTTTTGGTAAAACAATGTTAGAAACCTTCTCTTTAGGTGGCACTTTTTTCTTAGGTTCATTTACTGCCTTATCAGTTGCAACCGTATTCTCTAGTTTTCTAACTCTTTCAATTATTCTAATTACCCTATCGGCATAATCAGGTGTAGTTGAAAATTTTGTTAATGTTTTAATTAAAGCAATTGCGTCCATGTTATTATTCATAACTAATTGTTTAGTTCTTAAACTTCTAAAGTCCTCATAAGCAGGATGATTGTTTAATATTCTTACATACTCTTTTACACTAGCACATTTACTAGGAAAAACTCTAACTTGCCATGGATTGTTTTTAGGAAAACCTTTGGGCAACATACCAGGGTGATCGCCCCATGTTCTAATACCAAATAAGTTATTACCCTCTATTGCAAATCTACTTGTACCCCAAGCAGACTCTAATGCTGCCTGACCCATAATCATTTCGTAAGGCACTCTTTCCATTCTAGGTGTTGTAAAGTTTATGTAATCAATACATTTACTTAATGCCTTTACAAACTGCACATCATTTTCATATTCCATACTAGGTTCTTGTAGACCTAATTTATTTGCCCAATCAGTATAATATGCTTCTACTGATTTTTTCGTTTTATGTAATGTATAAGGATTAGGATAAAACGAACCACTTACAAAAACTAATACTAATATTAGTACTGAATATGCAACTTTCTTCCACATTGGTATTGGTTTTGTTGGTTTATCTTCTTTGACTTTTCTAATCATTCACTTCTCCATGTTTTAGCATTTTACGTAGATTCTTTGTATCTCTTTGTGTGGTAAGTACATAATGTTTATGTGTTACCTTATGTTCATTTGCTGGACCTATAAAAGGCACATTGTATTCTCTTTGAAATATTAAAATGCCTTTTAAGTACAAAGGTAATAAAACGTCAAGCATTTTATCATTTGTGTCTTTAGGCACTCTAGGTGTTTTAAAATAACCTTTACCTTTTATTAAACCTTTAATTAGTTCTTTGTGTTTTTTATTTAACTTCATGCACCCTCCTCACCATATATTCATAACCATGTTCGCTAAATCTCTTTTGTGTAAATGCAAGAGTCTTGTTATCTAAAAGCACTCTATAACTTTTAAATATTTTCTTACTAGTCTTGCCTGGAAAATTGTCTAGGATATCTTTGTGTAAATGACCTGTGTAATAAACAACTTTATCTTTTTTGCCTTCTAACACATCATTGATTATAGAAACACCATTTTTAATTTGTTTCTTTAACCACTCATCAATATAATTCTTCTCACTATTAAACATAATATAATAAATTTTTTATAATCTTAAACCGATCTTTTGCACTTTAGGTTCAAACGACCAGAATAGGTCATTGTGAGTACCATTATCTCCTAAGTTTTGCATTTGATATAAATGTACCATTTCATGGATCAGTGTATCCAAAAAGTCTCTTTTACTTTTATATGATGGTTCCATTTCTAATTTGTAAAATCTAGTACCTTTTCTTTTCCACTCCATAGTAACCACTTGACCCATACACTTCTCTCTAGTTAGGTCTTTGATTAATACATCACCAAAGGCAGATAGTTTATTTCTAAATACAACTCTGTTAAACTCTTTGAAATACTTTTTAATATCTTTGTAAGTAGTAGCATATTTTTTCTTAATAGAGCATTGTCTAGTTATAGTTCTTTTAAGTTTAGCAGCACTTGACATTGTTTTATTTTTCTTCCTCATTCTTCTTTTTCCTCTTATCATTAATAGTTTGTATTAATAACAAAGTCAATATGGACAAAATGATTATAACTAAATCTTTTGGCACATATGTATAAAGTATATTCAAATAATAGACTATAGCACTAATTACATCCATTAGGTGATCCTTCTAGTAATTTGCACTTATACCTTTTGTCTGCTTCAAGTCTCATATCAGCAGCGATACCTTCTAATATTGACGGAAGATATTTCTGTAATATAACCATAGACTCAATCGCAAAATTGTGAGCAAGTCTATTTAACTCACTCTCTAATAACGCATTATGATTCATGTTACCATTGATTGTCTCAACTATAACATGACCTACTACTGCGTTTGTATATTCATCAGCATTTGCTTTTGAAAAAGCATTTGCAAGAGCATATACCCAAAAATAAAATATAAAGAATATTACAATAACTTTTTTCATTACTGCATTACCTTTAGGTCTTCTTTGGCATAGTATAAAACTTCGCCAACATTTTCATCATCAATATTAAGTAAGTTTACGTTCTCAACATCCATGATGTCTTTGATAGCAGTTTGTTCAGTGATTAAATTATCAGTATAACTTTTGACAATCTTATCAACTTTGGTTTCTGCAATATCTGTATAGTATTGTTTAACTTTACTCATAACTATTTATTTCCTTTCATAATGTAAGTATTAATTGTTTTCATACTCATAATATATCAGAAATGGGTATAGTAAACAAGCAAATAATGGAATAATAGTCCGTTTTTTATATTGAATTATATAGGGAAATTAGGGTGCGACATTGTGTCAAGTAGATGTTCTACCTTTGTTCTACACCCTAAAGTTGTATTTGTATCGAATCAGATACAATTATTTATTTTGTACGAAATTTTCGGTCCAACCAAACGCTTTTTTAACTAGTTCTGCCGTTAAACCACTATAAACATTAGATAAATTTTTATTTCTAATATTCAATAATAGTTTTGCTTCTTCGGCCTGTAAACCCTCTAGCATTTGAATAAACAAAATTTCTCGTTTTGCTTTATTGAGAACATTAGCACCTTTTATGAAATAGTGTAGTCTTCTTGCTTCACTATGTAAGGTAGTGTGTTCAGTACCAGCAGGTGCTTCATTTTCTTTGTAAGGTGGTGTACCCTCAGGTAACTCCCATACGATTTTAGGATCAAACGCACCTTTGAGTACTTGTCTCATTGGTGTGCTGTCATTTTTTCTTAAAATGTCTAGTTTAGCAGCTTCTGTTTCTGCTTTATCTAGTTCTCTAAAAATCTCAAAAAATAAAGGTGCTGATGAACCTGTCATCGCCATGTTGTTCAATGCACTTGTCGTTGTTGTAGGCATAATTTAATTCTCCTTATTCTTATTTATATAAGAATTAGATGTGGGGTTTTCACCCCACACCTTAAATGTGTAATCTGAATTACGCATTTCTGTAAGCATACGGAGTTCCGTATAACTTTTTGATACCAGCAGCGATTATCGCTTTTGTTGGAACACCCATTCTGTATGATGTACCTTTAGCAGATTTGTTAACATAGATCATGTTACCTTCTGCTCTTAATGTATCAACTAACGCTCTAGGCGATGTTAAGTCGAATCTGCTTCTTAATGCTTTCCAAGAAACTGACTCACCTTTGTTTAAAAGGTTTAAAACTTTTTGTCTTTTAGACATAGTTTTTCTGCCTCTTTTTGATACTTTTTTTGATTTTGATATAACTCTTGCCGAGTCACCGAATAATGATTTAAACATTATTACTCCTTATATAACGTGCCTCAATTTGTAAATTGTGTAGTGGCACTTTACTACACAAAGTATTACCAAGTGCTTTAGGTAATTTTGTCACCATCATCATCTTTTTTTTGATGTTTACTAATTAACTCTTCTAACTTTTTAAGAGTCTCTGGTGGTAAATCTTTTTTCTTTATTTTACTTCTAAATAAAATATCAGAATAATCCATTTGTACATAACTTAATTTGTCTTCTTCGCCCTCTTTTAGTATCTTGCCATTTGCAGCTACACTTTGAGCAACACGGTCTACAATGTTATGTAAATTATGTTTCAAACTAAAATCTCTATATAGACATGACTTTACACTCTCCATTATAAAAGCAAAGTCTTTTTGAAACTGAGCGTCATCTGTTTGAATAGAGTTCTGCCCAAACAATATAAACAATTCATCTTGTACTTTTTCCATCAATGTGGTTACAAATAATCTTGCCTGTAAATCTTTTAATTCTTTTTGATGTTTAGCTGAAATCTGTTTTTTAGGTTCCTGTTTTACTTTAGGAAAGATAATTATATTATCTTTATCGTCCTTCTTATCTGTCATCATTATATCTTTTCACCTTTAAAATTAACTAGACCTTTGTCAGCAAGATATTCTACTAACTGATTATATCCGCCTACTAATTTATCATCTACTTTAATTTGTGGCATACTTCTTACAGGTTTGCCTATGTTCTCAAACATATCACCAACATCTTTAAAATCTTCCATCTTCTTCTCTGTGTATTCAAGGCCAACACTCTTTAATAAGTTTTTGGCCTTGGTACAAAAAGTACAATTGTTTTTTGAATAAACAACTACTTTACTCATTTACTTTGTCCTCTTTAGCAATCATTTCTACTTCGTTATATTTCTTCTCAGCAAGTTTCTTCAACTCGTAAGCGTCAACAACCGTTTCGATTGCATAATCATACATCTTGTTAGCGTCACCTAGTGGCAATCTTAAACCAACCCAAGCACGATAGTAACCATTCTTCGTCATAGTTACCTCTGTTTTGAATACTTCGTATCCTCTAACAGGTGTATTTTTAATTATGTTAACAAGAGTCGTTTCTACATCTGATACAACCGTTTTTGTATTAGTTTTACCTAATTCAGTTGTAAAGATTTTCGCCTTCTTGTTCATCTCACCCTTAATCATATCGGCCATTTCTGCCTTAGCAATTAGGGATGCCTTTTCTATTGCAAGTTCAAGGTCTGGAGACACTGAAGTACCAACACCGAATATACACTCTTTATTTTTATTCTTACCGAATTTAGTAGTGCCACATTCTTTTTTCTTGTTGTAGTCATTCATGTACCAGGCAGGAACTTTTGCAACAGCCTTACCTTTTTCTTGTTTGATAGTGTATGTTTTATTTGCTGTACAATTTGCAACAAGCAAACTTAACACGCCTACAAACAATATTTTCACATACTTATTCATCATTTATTACCTTCTCCTTCATATTATACACTAACTCTCTAGTCTTGTCAACAAGCTGATACTTATCAACCGTTGTATTAAATTGTTCCCAGTTGAGAGCCAGTAAGACCCAAAGAACAATTATAGTAAATGACAATTTTATCATCTTTTCATCACCTCCCATTTACCAGTTGGATTCAAACAAACCGTGCCAGGTCTCTTAAACCATGATTGTGGTCTTGCATATTTTCTACAATATAACGGTGCATTTGAATCTCTATAATAAAACTCAGCAAATAATTCCCAATAACCAGGTTTTCTTGCCTTTTCTAATTCTATTTCTTTTTGTAATTCTTCAATCTTTTGACTCTTTGTAATCCCAAATTTTGTATCTGCACAATGTAATTCTTCTTTTTTAACAATCTCATCACCTTGTTGTTTAATATTGATAGTCACAAAACACCATTGTCCGTCAGGTGTTAAAAATCTATCTTTCTCTTTACTATACAAAGTGTTATTATCACTTAAACTAATTTTTTCTGCTGTATATGTTTCTAAACCTGTATCTACTTTTATAATTTTTGCTTTCTTCAATTCTTTTTCATTTAGGTCGTCTCTTAATCCATCAACATCAGCAAAAGCAATCTTTGATAATGTAATTAATATTAATGTATAAAACATCAATTGTAATATTGCAAATATAGGATATTTCATTAGTTTAGTTTCTCCTTATCTGCGTCTTCACTTGACAATAATAAAATAACATAATGTATTGCCTTTAATAAATCTTTTCTATTTTTGCCATCTTTTTTCCCGTATCTGCACAAATACTTAATTGCATTTGCCTGACAGAAATCTTTATCAATACCTAATTGTCTGAGCATATCTTGTACTTGAAACCCATCCTTTGTAGTACTATAATGTTCACCATATGTTGACTTAATATAGTTTTGTATTTCTTCTAATATTTTATCTTCTTTATATTTCATTATTTTTGTATCTCAATTCTACCATCAGGTAACATACACGCAACACCAAAATTAGTTCTTCTTACAGGACCACTACTTGCCCATTGCATTGGCCACGATGGTGCAATATCAATAGTCGATTCATAATCTCTACATTTGAAAGGACCTTTATACCACGTTCTTGTTGTTTTAATAATACCTGAATTTTTAGTTTTAGGATTATACCAGTTTGTAATATTAGGTTTGTTAGGAGCACCGATTAAGTGATCTACAAAATATTTCTTATGATTGTTGAAGTCATCATTCCAGATTTGATCTGCACCGTGAGCAGCACCTGCCATAGCACAAGCCGCAATCGCATAAGGGTCATTGACAACCGTTGAACAAGTCGCCCCAGCAGTGACAGCGCCAGTGGTTGCGCCACTAGATGATACAAGAGCATCCCTAGCAGCACAATTAACTAACAACAAACAACAACTAATTAATAGTAGATTTTTTATCAAGGTCTTTCTCTTTCTGATCTTCTGCGTGTTTTTTAGCAACATACTCATCATATGTCATCCCAAAGACAACTTTGTAAAAGTGATCTAGTGGACTTGGACTAGAATACGCAAGAATTAATTTATCAAAATCAATATCTAAATTAGAATATTGGTTTCTATTAGACTTCTTAGCGTCTCTATGTGATTTTAGAACAGCGAGTCTATTCGTAAATACTTCTTCTCTCGGTTCTGGATTCTTTGATTTTGCAATATCTTTTTGTTTTGCAATATCAAACTCTTTAAATATACTTTGTTTAGTTATCATAATATAAGACCTCCCATAGTTTTGTCATATTTGTTATTAGTATATCAGTTTTTAACATTGTTGTCAACCCCCAAAATAGTCAATAAAATCAACACTTCTGGCATTTAACTTGTAAAATCCATGCCTGATTCTCTTATTTTTTGACATAAATCAGGTCCGTCAACAGATTTTATCACATAATAATCTTCGGTATTATCAATTACCTTTGAGATTATATTGTTTTTCTTAAACCAAGTCTCTGCTCTAGCAGTGACAGGTCTAATTAAACTAGTGCCATCATTGGCACTAGTATATACAAAGTCGCCGTTCATTATTTGTTACCTTTGAACAATGAAACTAACTTTTCTTTTGTTCTAATAAATTGTGCCTTACTTTCAGCCCAACCTTCTTTTTGATACTCTTTAGTCTTAATCCACTCGTTTTGTAAATGAGTAGATACTTTTGTAGGTATTTGTTTTACATCATTACCTATCTCACTTAAAGTCTTTGTATTCTTCTCATCTGCCATTAGACTTCCGCCTAGTGTTAAGAAACAAATCACCATAGTGATTATTATCATGTATGCTCTTATCATACTTTCCTTCCCATTGTTTTAAAATCAGCAGCGTCAACAACTTGATAATTACCTTTGTTGTAAGCGATACCGATTGTTTTACCAGCAGGCATTTTTGCTTTAGGTAAAGTTCTCTTTACACAAGCGCCTGGGATCCTATCACTCGTAGGTATAGAATTTCTTTTAAGACCATTAATGTCTAGTGTTAAATCGGGTAATGAAAAACCCATAAGTGTCTTTTTGAAAGACGGTCTGTTTATACTTTTATATATCTCTTTTTGTGATCTTTTTAATGATTTCATTTAAATGTTTCTTTATATTATCGCACTCTTTACTAATTTTGTCAAGCGTTATTTCAGCACTAATTGTTAGGGAAATACAATATGCTAACCCTAACATTATAAAAAGTAATAGAATCAATTGTAATGTATCACCCATATTTAAAGTACTTCACCTTTCCCTCTACGTAACCATATCTTTTAATCTTTAAATCTGGTTTTGTAAACATAGAATTTGCGTCACCTTGTTTATAACCTTTCTTATGTGAAAGTGTTATGTGAGCAGCACCATTGTCGTTTCTCTTAATCTTTTTGTCATCTTCTAATAAGAACATATCGCCAACCCAAAATGCTTCAATATTAGCATTTGATCTATAACCTTTAATCATAGCACCTACTTTTTTACCTATTAGTTTAGAGTATTTGTCATAAACTTCTTTAACAGGTTTATATGCAAGTGTTATATGATCTGAAACTATAACAGGCATTGTAGCACTTTTCTTAACTGCATTACAACTCTGTTTATCTAATTGTATAGCAAAGTATCCGTTCATTATTTTCCTAGTTTACTTTCATTTTCTAAATTAATAGCAACATCAATATCTGATTCTTCTTTAGTACCATGATCAACTAATTTAATTTTAGTTAATTGATGAGGTTCGTCTTCATCAGCATAATTGTCAATATGGATATCTTCATTTTCAATCGCCTCTTCTAAAGTTTGATTGTATGAGTCAGTATCATATTTTACTTTACCGATATATTTTGTATTATCAGTATCAGTATAGTTAGCGTCAACAACATAAGTTTCAACACCATCACTTGTTTGTGTTAAGTCGTCTCTGATTTTACTATGATCTAGTCCACCAAAGTCTAAAAACTTTTGATCTGCCTCGTCTTTATCTTTTGCCAATACATCTTGTTCAACAACAAGTGTATAGTATTTTTTTGATCTGTATAGGTTTTTACCTACATCATCTTTAAATGTATATACATTAGTTTCTACTTTTGCCATATGTATTTCCTCCTTCTCTTTTTAGTTCATTTTTGTAAGTTCTAGCGTCTAAACTTTTTGTTAAGTCAGGCGCAAAATCGTATTTAAAGAATTGTCTAGTATTCCATAACTGACCATAATCATTAAAAAATGATTTATCATATTCAGTAATATCACCACCAAACTCATCTTCATAGGTTCTGTAATATTCATCACCAGTAAGTATTTCTACCTCACTATGATTTGTAGCATTCGTAGCAGTTTCAATAAAATTTTTATCACAGAAAGTTTTTACTTTTTTAAAATTTGATTTAGTATTTAAAGTCTTTAAATGTTTAATAGGTACATTTCTGAATATTGTATAATAGATAGGAAAGAAATCATAATCTTCACTATCTTGGTATTCTCTTTTGTACACTAAATTAAAAGTATTATTTTTTGTAGGTTTTTGTGTCATATACGTATAATATACACTATATTAGGATATTAAACAAGCACTATTCCTGTTGATTTTACTAGGTTTTTAATATTTTAGAGGGCGCATTTTGACGCACATAGAAGAACAAAGCGTGAACATCTATAAAGATTCGTTGTATTCATTAACTAATTGTGTGCCTAGTTCAAAGCAGGTCTGCATATCATCTAACACATAGGCATCAACAAACCTATAACCATTCTCTAGCATGCTCATAATCCTTTTGCAACCTCTACTTGCCACATATATAAAACCATCTTCGTTAATTTTGATAATTGTACTAGGATTTCTATAAGGTATATTACCTATCTTTTCGCCTTGCCATCTTTCAGGTGTTATTTTACACACTACTAATGGATTGATTAAATGATGTTTAATATAGGTCTTACCTATCTCTCTAGGAATATATGTAAGTTTAGTTATATCAACTACTTGTACAGGTATGTTAAAACCTCTGTGACCATAGAAGTATCTAGGACAATATCGTTTCTTTGCTTGTAAGTATTTACCAGGATCAAAGTTTTCTACTATCGCCATAAATCTTTAATCCATTCACCACTCTGATACTTCATGGCATAGTCTGGATTAGGGTGACCATGAAATACACATATCTTACTATCTGTCTTTAATGGATGTTGATCAGGTTTATATTTGTCGTACTTTTTAGGTTTGCCTCTTTCAGGCCATTTGTATGAATATGTCCACTCATCAGGAAAGTAAACTTTCTGTTTATGTTCCCACATCAAATCTGTAATTACATTTTGATCACCATGTAATTTATCAAATGTATCTTTTCTTTCAATATATGTTTTCCATATATGATTATGATGTTTCTGATTAAATCTTAACACACTAGAATTTATTGTTGTAGTAGGTTGACCAAAGTCTCTAATCACGCAAAAATCTTCATCTTTACCATATGTAAAAAACTCATCTAGGTTGCCTACAATAACTACATCTAAATCAATATATAAACAATTACCCTCTAAACCTAATTCAGGATTATACAGGTGCATTTTATTCCACCAGTGTTGTAATTGTGGGTCTGGTATTCTTATTGGTTTAATGTTTTCTGAAAATGCGTTATGATCTCGGTCTGATAAACAATAGAAGTTAAAAGGTAAAGTTGTATTTCTCTTTACCATATTGTAAAGAGTTTCTACATACTTCTCTGAATATTTTGCACCCCAAAGTACACATATAAAATTATTCTGGCCCATATTGATGTTTTAAAGTTTCGTATGCCACGCCATTGGACATTTCTTCTATTGTAAATTGATTCTCTACTACGAATTTAATCCACTCATTCATTGTCTTTCGGCCTGGTCTAAAAGGTTTTTCTACATATTTAGGGTGCCTTGAAGTTATTGGCCATGCAACATTTTGACCTTCACATATAGCAGGCACTTTATTCATTACTGCGTCTATGGCTGCCAAACTCATATTTGTAACCAAACAATGACAATCTTTTAAATCATCTTTTATATCTGTTTCCCACCACTCATTACCTGGTCGTGGTTTATTTCTTACTCTAATCTCTCTATTAGTATGTTGTTTTAAATCTTTTGTGACTTGTTGTATATATTCTTCTTGCGACATACCATTACATTCTCTTGTCACCGTATCTGAAGATGGACATAAAAGTATATGTTTTGTTTCGCCCATATTCCAACCTTTAAATGTGACATCAATACCTTTACTTTCTAAATCAACTATTCTTCTACCAGGTCCTACTTTACCTTTATTACTATGAATATCACCTTTGACTATTCTAAAATATGTCTTATCGTAATCATGTATTTTAGGTGCTGGGTATCTTGTTATCTGTTGAGTAAAATAACCTACATCAACATACCACCATTCTTTTTTATTCACTATACAATCTTTAATTAGTTCTCTATTTGCACCACCTAATCCCCAAAAAAAATGTATCTCTTTATCTTCATCTTGCCAACCCTTTTCTATATGTGGCCATATCTCATGCGATAAACATTTATCCCATTTCATTTTGTGAGTTATAATCATCCGCCAAATCCTGTCCAGTTCCAAGGGTCTTTAAACTTGTCTTCTTCACTTTTATGTTGTGGTGCTTCACTTCTTAAAATTAACACTATTACAATTCCTAAACAAAGCCAGATCACGCAAATCTCCATGCACTTACTTTTTTATATGCAACTCCATTTTCTATCTCTGACATTGTAAATTGATTAGCAAGTAAACTATCTATCCACTTTTGTCTATCCTCTGCATAATGTGGTTGTTCTATCTCTAATAAATTTGTTTTTGAAACAGGTAACCCACATGAAATACCATCTACGAAACTAGGCACACCATTTAATAATGCGTCTATACAAGCTGTTGTGTTAAATGATACACAGGCAAATGCCTCTTCTAATTGTTTTTCTAATGAGTCTGTTGAGTTCTTTTGTCTTACCACAATCTCTCTTTTAGTTACACTTTTAATCTGCATTATTGTATCTTCTTCCCAATCAGGACAACCATAAAATTTCTTTGCGTGTTCTGATGGTGGTAATACTAAAATATATTTACCTTCTTTTTTCCAAGGTTTTATATCTATATGTTTCTTGTACTTTTCTATTCTATCGTAATCGTCTTTTTCTAATTTATCAATGTAAGTTAATGAGAAATCGTTTCTAGTTATTCTGTAAATCTTTTCATTTAGTAATCCAGACCCATGTCTTTTACCAAATCTATAAGCATGGTCAAAATAAAAAAATACTTGTGGTTTTGCCATACAATGTTTTATAAGATCACCAGTACCTCTTAATACACCAAATACTGCAATAGGTAAACTAAAATCTTTAAATGAAGGCCACTCTGTATTTTCGTATTGATCTACCGTCTTTACTTTTTTATGAATAGTGCCATCTGCACTTTTGACAAATGCTCTAATAGGTATATCTGTTATTTCTCTAGTTTCAAACCCTTGTATCATTATAATATTTAAACCAATTCTGCGAATAATCACACTCTTTATATTCTTTAAACCAAGGACCACCCTCTGTAAAATGAACATTCTTAATATCATCTTTGTGTTCATATTCACCTGCTAACCAGTTCCACTCTAAAGGTAAATCTCCTATTAAGTGATCACCTTCTAACCATTTAAATTGATGTAATTCTAAACCACTTGCTCTATTTACATAGTCAGGTGTTAGTGCTGTACACTTCTTACAATTCATCAACATAAAACTAGACCAGTTCTTTTTAGGATAAACCGTCTGCACTTGATTTAAAAACTTAACACTACTTTTTGGTGTGTAATCATGTTTACAAACTTGCACTGCGTATTTGTCATCTCTTAATCGCCATAGTTCAGCAATGTCTGCCTCCATCAACATATCACAATCCATAAACAATGCCCAACCTTGATAGTTCATTAAGTATGGTGTTAGAAATCTACTAAATGAAAACTCTGTTGAAGATAATTTATTTCTTTCTCTTACAAAGTCATCTTTTAAATTACTTAATGCAATGGGTGTAATAGATACAGGTTTTGTACTATTCTGTATTATGCTATGTGATAAGGTAGTAAACGCTGCCTTTTCTTTTGTATCGTATCCTATAAAAACTTTAATCATTATTCATTCTCATATGTTTTGTCTATTGCCGATACATCTTCGTTTACAGCATGACCTTGAGACTCTCTTGTTATATCATCATGGCTAAACTCTGCCCAATATAATTCAAATGCTACACCATCTTCTAAACCTATAAACTCATGGTATAAACCTGGTTTAACTCTAGTGAAATCACCTGCTTTTAATATTGTTTCGTCTATCAGACCTTGTTGACTTCCTTGTTGCCATACTCTAACCATCATCTTACCTGACTCAATAAAAAATCCATTCCATTTATAGTCATGTTTATGTTTAGAACACGCAACATTTTTTTTGTATTCTATTCTATGAAATTCTAATACACCGTTTGCGTGTATCAGTTCAGTTTTGCCCCATATCTTTCCTGCTTTTATTCCCATATTACATCCTTTGTGAAATCCATTCTGGACTATTATTTTGTTCTTTTCTATTACCTTTTCTATGGTCTATATATTCATTCATTAAAGCGTGTCTTGCCATAATATGAGCATTCTTACCATCGCCTAATTTTTGTTCAGAATAATCGTTTTTAAATGTTCCCATATATGTTCTAGTAGCGTCAAATGTATGACAATCTGTATAGGCAGGTAAATCATAGACCGTATCTTTGATATACCATTCAACATACTTGTCAAAAAATTGTTGTGTACATTCTTTTCTTGTATCAAATGCTATAAAACCTGTCTCTGTATATTGATTAGGTCTGTCGTAAAATGCAACAAACTTATCTCCTAATACTGCGTCAAACCATTGATCTGGCATTCTCTTTTGAAATACGCAATCTGCGTCAACATAAAATAATCTTTTACCTTTTTCGTCTATACTAGCTGCCTTTTGAGCAAATACTTTGTATGAGAATCTACAAGCGTCTTTGTAGTAAGCGTCAAATGGTCTTTGATTATTTCTTTCAACAAATTGTTTTACTAAAGGTTCTTTCTCAAACAGATTTCTAAATTCTATTAAATGATGTTTAGGATATTTCTTTACATCATCCTCTACATAAACAATCATAGGAGTTGTTTGATGTGTAGCAGTATATGTTGAGATTAACCTATGAGCATAAGACTTATATAAACTCATGTTAAATGTACTTACAAATATTTTATCCATATCTTCTCATATCAGCGTCAACCATATCTTTAACTAGACTATCAAATGTATGTTTAGGTTTCCAGTTAAGTACGGTTCTTGCTTTTTTAGCATCCCCTTTTAATATATCTACTTCAGCAGGTCTATAATTACTAGTATCTGATTTAAATATTAATCTACCTGTAGCATAATCAGATACAGAATTACCAACCCAGGATGGTTTAATTCCTGCATATTCTAAACACTTATCAATCCATTGTCTAACGGTATGTGTTTGACCTGTTGCAAGAACATAGTCGTCTGGTCTTTTCATATTCATCATTGTGACCATACCTTCAACAAAGTCTTCAGCGTGACCCCAATCTCTTACTGCGTCTAAATTACCTACTAATGTATGTTCACCTGTTTTTTTCCATTTTGCAAGACCTTTTGTGACTTTTCTTGTTATAAAATCTGTGCCTCTTAAAGGACTTTCATGGTTAAATAATATACCTGAACAACCAAAGATACCGTATGCCTCTCTGTAATTTACGGTTATAGCATGACCAAATAGTTTTGCACAACCATATGGTGATCTAGGATGAAAAGGTGTCTTTTCGTTTTGAGGTATCTGTGCTACTTTACCAAACATCTCACTTGTGGATGCCTGATAAAATTTAATTCTGTGATTTACTTGTCTTATACTTTCTAATATTCTTAACACACCCATACCATCTATAAGTGTAGCAAGTTCAGGTTGCTCAAATGATAAGGCAACAAATGATTGTGCTGCTAGATTATATACTACTTCAGGTTCTGATTTTTCTATTGCTCTTCTAATGTTTGCTTGATCTATTACATCTAGTTCTACAAACTCTACATCTTTTGTAATACCTAATTCATCTAATCGCCAATACTTATTAGTAGTAGTTCTTCTTTCACCACCATATACTTTGTATCCTTTTTCTAATAAATTTTTTGCTAGATAAGCACCATCTTGTCCTGTGATACCTGTTATTAAAGCCTTCTTCATACTAATCCTTTTATTATATCATAGACCATATCTATGTTTTCTTTTAAGTCTCTTACATCATTACCAATAAACAAACCATGATCGTGTATATAATTTGCACTATCATAATTGTTATGGTCTAGGTATGTTATGTAATCTATAACAGGATTTTTCATAAAGTTACCTGCAACAATAGGTCTACACTCAACACCACTATCTCTTAATTTTTTAACTAGTTCATCTCGTTTGCCTTTTAAATGATTTTCTAATATGATTGAAAAACCAAACCAACTTGATGAACCTATTTCTGTTTGTATTCTAATACCAAACAAATCTTTAAATTTTTCTGTAAAGTATTCTGCATTTAATACTCTTTGTCTTCTCATCTCAGGCCATTTCTTTAGTTGTACACTTCCTATTGCACCACTCATCTCTAAAGGTCTGACACTATAACCTGGCGTGACAAATGTAAAACTATCTTTAAATGGGTCGCCTGTTTTTGTGTAGATGTTATTATTGTCGGGTAAGTCTCTACACCAACCATGCGCCCTTAATGATCTTATATAATCTGCGTCTTCTTTACTTTGACAAGCAATCATGCCACCTTCCATAGTTTGTAAATGATGACTAAAGAAGAAACTAAAACTGCCCATTTTACCTATTGTACCTGTGTACTTATCTAAATCGTTATTGATTGCACCTAGACTTTCACAATTGTCCTCTATCAATACTAGACCATGTTTATCTGCAATCTCTTTAATCTTCTTATAATCACATGAGTTACCTAAAAGATTAACTGCGAATATAGCACACGTTTCTGCGTCTATAGCCGCCTCTATTTTAGTGGTATCTATGTTTAGAGTATCTTTGTCTATATCTACGAAATTAAGATGAAACCCATATTGATATGCTGGGAAGTAAGTAGTAGACCATGAAACTGCGGGAACAATGATATTACCCCCTAGTTTGTATTTCTCTCTTAATATTGCTAACATGAGTAAGTTCGCTGTTGATCCACTATTGACCATTACTGCGTCCTCACATTTAAAGTAATCGCAAAACTCTTTTTCAAATTGCTTAACTTTAGGTCCCATGGTATATCTACCACCCTCTATGACCTCATGTATTGCTTTTATTTCTCTTTGATCCCAAGTATCACAAGCCAATGGATATTTCATAATCTTCCTTTCATATATTTATATGCTCATTTTAAATACTTTTTTCCATACTGCGAAATTGAGTATTGTAAATAGTTCTTTTTGTCTTAACATCGCTGGCGCAAATTTAGAACCTTGATTAGGTGTAAAGTTTTTATTATCCATAAAGTTCCAAATAGTGTCGTCATCTAATTCAAATATATCTCTTACTTCTTTATCTTTTAATGTTTCAAAAATATATTGTCTTAATATACTATCATCTCTGCCAGGTGTAGAAGCGTTACCTATTAGTATTTCGTCTGTTGGGAAACGCCAACCTGTTTTTTTCTTTCTAACAATATACTCAGGTAATCTTCGTTCATATGCTTTCTTAAATAATGTTTTTGCTTTAAATGTCTTTTTGTTATTTGCTTTGTGTTTAAGTACTGCTTTATATGATGATGGTATAGTTCTTATATAATCTCTTATTACATTACACATAAGAGGGAATCTAGCCTCCATACTAAAGTTCATACCTAACTTATCGTTTCTAATTAAAAAATCTTCAGCTAATGTATTCATACATTCTATATACATCATATCATTGATAGCGTCACCTTGAATAGGTGCTGTAGGTAACCACTCATGTAAATAATCCATTTGTTGATCTAGTGTAATTTGTAATTCAGGATTATTTAAACCTCTATGACTCATGCCTAAAGAATTTAATTTGTTTCGCCAATCACCTTTAACATGATGTTTGTATCCTGTGAATATCTCATCACCACCATCACCACTTAATGTGACTATGACACCATTATCTGACATAAATTTATTTGTATTGTAATAAGTAGGAAAACTTTTACCTTGTCTTGGTTCTTCTAAAGCATAAAATGTTTTATCCATTGCGTCAACAAAGTCTTTTTCATTTTGATGAAGTCTATTGTTTTCTATCTGTAATTCGTCACAATACTTTTTTGCAACCTCAGAGTCTTCGTTCAATGCACTACCTGGTAAAGTTGTTTCAAAGTTTGAGGTGTATGTGTTAGGATTAACACCTAGTCTTTTCATTTCATATAATATAGATGTAGAATCCATACCACCACTTAAAAACAAACCAATCTTTCTACGACCCATAAGTGTCATTTTAACTGCCTTGTTTATTCTTTCTGCGATTTCTTCTTCTACATTTTTAAATGTTGTATTAAGTTCTATCTTTTTATCATTTAAATTATATGTAAATCTTCTACCTGTATGAACATCATAACTTAATACTTGACCTGGTACAAACTTTTTTATACCTTCAAATAAAGTTAAATAACCTGAGTTGTATCCTTGTTTATAATAATGTTTAAGTGCTTCTTTACAAATCTTTCTTTCAAATCCTATTGCTAATAAACTTTTTACCTCACTAGAAAAACATAGTCTGTTGCTTAACAAACCATAGTATAAAGGTTTAGTACCATTACTATCTCTAGCCATTACAAGTTCTTTTGAATTTTTATTGTACCATGCAAAGGCAAACATACCATCTAGTTTTTTTATAAAGTCTTTACCTTCAAGTTTTAAACCTATTGATAAAACTTCAGTATCGGTATCTGTTTTAAAGTTATAATTTAAGTTATCTCTTAATTCTTTGTAATTGTATATCTCTCCATTATAAACTAATATTGTGTCTTCAAATATCCAAGGTTGTTTTGAGTTTGTTTCTTTATCTACAATAGATAATAAGTTGTGGCCTAATGTAATATCATCACTAACAAACTTACCATTACCATCAGGTCCTCTATGATGAGCAGCCTCTATCATTTTATCAATAAAGTGTCCTCTCTTATCTAATATACCATGTATTGCACACATTATCTTGCCTGACTTCCTCTCACATCTCGTTTACATTTTATACAAGGTGAATTAGGATACCATTCTGCCTTTGTAATTCTTTCTCTAAATTTTGTATAGAATTTACTTGTATAGTTTAAAAATATATTTGGTTGTTTTTCTAAATTGCCTACTTCCCATTTACTATGTAGTTCTGGTGTCAACATATCACAACACGCTGTCATACTACCATTGTAGTCTATGTAAACACCTTTGTTCATACTTGTACATGGTTTAGTTCTTGTATAGTTAGTATCTAATACCGTACCTGCTCTGTTCACACCATTTACCCAATAGTTTCTTGCGTGTATTTTACCTTTAAATCTTTCAGGTAGTTTGTAGATAATCCACTCTTTGTTTCTGTGTTGTTCTTTATCTATTCTAGGTGCGCCTAATCTATCAGTTATATAATTAATTCTTTTAAACACCTCGTCTTCATCAAACTTGTTAGCACCATTTTTCATATATGCTTGAAAAGCAAAACTATCTACACCTGCTTCAACAAGTTGTTGATGATATTCTTTGTTTATGTAATCTGAATTAGTGTTAAGACTTATCTTTACAGATGGTAAATATCTTTTAGCAATTTTAATCTTTTCTAAAATATATTTTTTATGAGATGTGGGTTCGTGGTATCTACTGAAATCTAAACGACCTGCAAAGTTAATTTCACTTAATTGTTTCATAATATTTTCGTACATTTCATCTTTCATAAAGATGGTATTTTTAAAGTTTCTTCTATTCACACCCTCTACTGATAAAGGACAAAATGTACAAGTCCTATTACAATAGTTGTGAGTACCTATCTCAACTGATTGAATATTTTTTTTAAAGAGAGCCTTAGCTTCATCATTAGTCATTTAATAATTTATCTATAAAATTCTCAAACTCTAAAGCAGGTAAGGGTCTATTTAAAAACTCTTGTTTACCAAAGTCTGTTTTTGGGTTATTAATAGGTTCTATAATCTTATATAAAATATATCTTCTAGTGCCAGCACCTGTTGGATGTATCTCTTGGTGCATACAATGATAATCAGGACCTAACTTACTAACTTTGTTTAGTATTCTATTTAATGTGTTAGCCATCTATTGGTTCCAATTCTTCTTGTAATAATTCAGATGGTGTCTTTTCATTTTTTTCCTCTATATTATTATTATATAAACCATCTCTTAATATTTTTTCTTCATCAAAAGTAAATGGTCTAATCATATTTTTACCTTTGTCTTTTCTCTCTTTAGTTTGTCTTTTACTTTCTTCGTAAGACAATTGTTCTATATCATTCATTTGCGCCATTACAAATCTTTCTTTAATATTAGAACATTACATATTTGTCTATCTATGTTATCTGTTTTAACTTCGGTTATACCATGCCAACCCTCTGATACGTTTTTAAATATTAATGATGTATTGCCTGAGGTAGGGTATGATTTATTTTCTTCAAAGTCTTTAGGTTCAGGATTCATATTTTTTACTTTTCTACCTTTATAAAAAATAGTAGAACCACCATACTCTTCTTTCCAACCTTTTGGCATAAAGTATAAAAGATGAGACGCATATTTACCAATACTATCTACGTGAGGTGATACATCTAACCCACTTTGTGTTCTATGAAAATCAAATCTAATTCTAAAATCTTTTATCTTCAATAGATCACACATAAATTCTTTATACTCTTTACCTTTTAATTCTGCTAATAATGTCTGCCAAACAAAAGGTAAATCATTTATACTTTTAATATATGGATCAAAGTAAGGACTTTCTTTACCTGTTTTAACAACCATCAATCTTCTACAATGAGGTCTTTGACCATGTTTTCTACTATCAGGTATCTCGTCTTTAAATAAACTATCGTCTGGATATTGCTCTAATAGAGTCTCGTAATCTTCATTGTTGATAAACTCTTTTATATGAAGATGTGGATTATATCCTTCGTATTCGTTTAACTTATGATTGGTCAAATTTAACATTTTCAAATACTAGTCCTCTGCTTCGCCAAAACTCTCTTTCCATAGTTGATCTTGCTTTTGATGAGAAAGTATAATCATCTCTATATGTAAAACCATACTTCTTAAATAATTCTAACCAGTAATGTTTATCTTCACAATTAACATGATGATGTCCTGGTTTACCTGGTTCTGAATAGGTTACAAAAACATATTTTGCACTTTGCATTAGTGACATCCAGTTATCTTCATATTGTTTTTCTACGTGCTCAACAAACTCACAACACCAAATCATATCAAATTTAGTTTTGTAATTTTCAAACTTACCTTTTGTAAAATCGTGTAATTCAAATAGTTCTGGTTTATCTCTAACAAGTGTATGATCACCATCTATACCTCTTGCGTCAATACCCATTTCAATTGCCTTATAGACTTGACCACCTGGGCCACAACCTATATCTAACATAGACTTGACACCTAGTTCATCTCTAGCAAATCTTATTACACCTTCATCTGTGTGTGTTCTATTTTTATGTCCACCTAAGTGGTGTGGTAATGGTTCGTTCATTCTACTAACTCCTGTATGTAATCGAATATCATTGAATCTTTAAATTCATTTTCTCTAAATTCTGTATGGCACATTTCATTCCACCATTTTTGCATAGTATCTTCATCGCTATAATATATATCATTAATTTTAGATAGGTCTGTATTACCTAACTTATAACCAAAGTTTGCACTTGTAGTAAAGCAAGGTATACCCAACATTGTCAATTCAAATATAGATGTGCTGTTATCTAATACTGCACAATATAAAAGTGGTGCTAAATCTTTTAGAGACATATGTTTATTAAGCATAGTGTGATGTTTAGATTCATAGTCACTCATAGGGTGAGGTTTAATTAGAATTTCTTTATCAGTGTGTTTTCTTATTTCTGCAACACTCTTCTCAACAAATTCAGGACCTGGCATTGTACTAGTAGGATCATTTTCTAATCCTGTCATAATTACTATCTTACCATTTTTATTATTTTTCCATTTATGATGATAAAATTGTTCAGTTAATTGAGGTTCGTATTTAGCATTATCTAATATAAATTTTTCTAATCTGTTCATACTTCTAGGTCTACAAAATTTAGCAGGTCCATATGTCCAGTGATTAAGACCCATACGATAATACTTTGGGTTCTCATCTTTCCAATGTTTGTTACCTGATATTGCTTGTCTGCACCTACTCATTGTTGCTGTTTCGAATACTATAACTTTTGTGTCATATGACTTAGCAATATCTACAAAAAATTTGTTTATTTGATTTATATAAGCTTGTCTTCTTTTATTAGTTATAGGATGCCATTGTCTGTTTTTGTCATCACTACCCCAAGTACCAAACAAACAGATAGCGTCTGAAATTTGTATATTCCAAAGATCATTATAAGTCATCATTGTATTATCAAAATAATCTTCTTCGTGTTTTATAGGTATTTGATGAAATTCTATTTTTTTATTTTTTTGACTTGTAAGAGCATAATGTACACTTTGACACACACTTTGAGTTCCTATTATAGTAAGTTTCATTTAGGTATCCTATCATGTGAAATATGAGTATGAGCTCTTGTCATTGCCTTGTCTTCTCTTTCATTTATCATATAACCTTCTATATGTGTGTAACCATTTTGTCTTGCCCAATATACTCTTTTATTACCAGAGTGTACATATAGACCTGGTTTAACTTTACCATCTACTACATGAGGTAAGTTTTTTCTTTTAAATCTCTCTAACACCCAATCATGTTCACCTGTTGATACTGATATAGGATATTTCATACCATGTTTTTTAAAACTATCTTCATAACCAAACTCTTTCATTCTTTTCTCTAACCATTCATCTGGTGGAATACATATTAAATCATCTAAGGCAAATTGTTCTACTTTATATTTTTTTAGTAAATCAGGATATTCATTTGCAATTAATATCTTCATATTCTAATTTCATTTAAATCTAATTCAATACCTTCAAGTTCGTCAGGTTTACCTTTTGGATAATCAGGATATATTCTGTATTCTTCTTTTGTAGTATCTGATTTGCAACCTGCAACTAACCAATCCCATTGAAACTCCCCTTGTACAACAAAGTCATTTATTACTTCGTATCTGCCATCTGGTAGTTTTAGTTCTAATTCTGCTCTGCACTCGTCCATACTTCTATACCAACCTTCTAATTGAAAAGTTGTTTGAGTTTCAATAGGACTATGACCTATAAGATATGCTAATATTAATATTTTAAAGTCTTGCATAACCAGCCTTTGCTACATAATAAGCGTCAACAACATCTGTCACTGGATTATTAAGTTTAGATTGATCAAACTCTTTCATTAAATCTATCTTTGTATCTTGTACAAATTGTTCATACATTTTTAATTTATCTGCATTGCCTTTACCTGTAGCATGCTTCTTTACTTGACCAGGCACAATGCTATCAAACCTCTTATTTAATTTATATAGTTTATGTTTTAATGTTCCCATATTCTCTGCAAGATTGAACACTAACCCTTTACTACCAAATGAGTAACCTTCTATAAAAATATTACCAATAGTAGTACCAATAACAGAAAGCGCCCACTCGGAAATCTGATCGTGTCGTTGTTGCTCGGAGGTATAGGGTAGATGTAGTCTGCCATTTATTTTACCATTACAATAATCACCTTCATATTTTTTTACGTTTGTTAAATAATATATCTTACAATTATCAAATTTAAACGATCCTCTACAAACACATATAGCAGGACTAGTTAAACTATAATCAATTCCAATCGTCTTGTTCTTCTTCATTATCTAAAAATTCTGCGTCATCTTCATCAATCGAAGCCTCACCCCCACAAAAAGGACAAGTAGTAGGTTCTAAATCTTCATTCTCCCACTTAATGCTATATTCTTCCTCACAATGAGGACATTTGTGTTTTGTGCTGTTCATTAGAGTTTAAACTTTTTAAATTGATCTTTCTTAACATCTTGTTTAATGCCACCAATAACATAACTTTCTATTTCTGTTTCTTGTGGTGCATTTTGTAAACCTTTACTATTTAACCAATGTTCAGTCCAAGGTAAAGGATTAGTTTTAGTTTCATACTTTGATTCAAGTCCGATGGCTCTCATTCTTCGATTACAGATAAACTCTACATATTGATGTAATAGTTTTTCTGATAAACCGATCATAGAACCTTGACTAAACAAATAAGTCGCCCAACGCTTTTCTTCGTTAAGTGCTTCATCATAAAGAGCATAGACTTCTTTTTCAGTATCTTTAATAACTTTGTTCATCACTTTATCATTCTCAAAATTTCTATAGCTGTTTATAATTTTTTGTGATACACCTAAATGCTGACTTTCATCTCTAGCAATAAGTGATAGAATCTTAGCAGAACCTTCCATAAGTTTAAGTTCACCAAATGCAAATGAACAAGCAAATGATACATAAAATCTTAAACCTTCAAGTATGTTAACCGTGACTAGTGCTTTCCATAATGCTTTCTTTAAATCATATTCACTAACACTCTTATTGTCAAGTTTATATTTGTAACCTAATAGAATTAAATTATCGTATGTTTCGGTTACAGATTTAGCTCTCTTCTCTATTTTTTCATCTTTAATTATATTATCGAATACATCACTAGGTTGTGAGTATAAGTTTTTAATAATGTAGGTATAACTTCTACTATGTATTGTTTCCATAAAATCCCAAGTCACAATACAACTTTCTAATTCGGGTAAAGATACAAATGGTAAAAATGCTAAACAAGGTCCTCTACCTTGTACACTATCTAACATAGTTTGATATTTTAAGTTAGATGTAAATATAAACTTTTGCGCTTCTGATAGTTGAGCATAATCGTTTCTATCTTTTTGTAAAGATACTTCTTCTGGTCGCCAGAAGTATCCTAATTGTTGTTGAGTTAGTTTATCAAAGATAGGATATTTAAATGTATCATATCTTTGTACTGCAAGATCAGCACCAAAAAACATTGATTGCTTTGTTGCGTCTAAATTTTTTTCTTTGTTAAATACGGTTTTCATTTTAGTGCTACTTTTACTCCTACTGCTGTTGCAATTATATATCTCATGTTTTCAGTTGTGCCAACTTGTGGCGTGTGTTGTAAATGTGAAGGCCATATATACCAATGATTAACTTTAGGTTTGATAGACCAAAAAAAGTTATCATCTTCAAATAATGTTCCTCTATCACTATGATTTAAATATATAATACCAGAGTACTCTTCAACCTTCTCAATATTACTTCTGATATTCACATGGTCATGCCATGTAAAATTATTTAACTCGGTAGCAAAATACGACCAAGCTTTTTCATAAATTAATTGATAATCTTTTTTTAAAAATGACCTAAGTGCTTTATAAAAACTATCTTTATACGCTCTTACCTCATCATTATTAAAAAGCATATTATCAGTTTGACTTTTGGGATGTTCACAATTAGGGTGCTCTGCACAGCACTTATTTGTCTCAAAGTATTTATTTATAAAACTAATTGTTTTAATAGTATCCTCAGAGTCTATATTATGTTTTTCTAACCAAATCATTTGTCCCTTATTTTTTCATCATAAAAGTATTTGTCACTATCACCAAATGCCCATTTCTCTTCTTGTTCACTAAAGAAATATCTTGTAGATACATTAAAGTCAGGCGTCTTTAATTCTTTAGGTGTTAAACTTTGTTCAAACCAATACATTCTATTATTAGGTTGAGCAAAGAATTGACCATTGTCTAACTTACCAAAGTTATGTTGTTTGTGTTCACTTGGCACTTCACTAACACTAGCATTTATAATATTAGGATCAGTGTGACTACTATCTATTGTAAACAAATATTCACCTTTCTTCTTGCCTTTACCAGGTACAAAAATTTCTACATCACAATTTTTTAATAGTCTTTTAGCCCAAATGTGTATGTCATAACTAAAACCATCCCATAAACATAGTTCACCTAGTCTTAATTGTTCTTCTTGTTTTATATCTGTTTTCCATACAAAGGCAGATATAGGAAACTTGTCAAAACAAGCACCGTATTGAGGAAGATACGCTTCAAACATCAGCGCTCTACCTTGCATACTTTTAACTGCAAGTAAAACACACTCTTCAAACTCACCGTAACCTTTTTTTAAATCGTAAAGATATTCTTTCTTAACGAAACATTTTATGTATGGTATATTCGCTACAAATTGCATAATTTATCCCTTTCATTATATAGTACAACTTTCACAATTCTCTTCGTCTTTTACTTCTTCTTTTTCTGGCACATTATCTGTCCAACCAACTGGATGTGATGGTTCGTCAATATCTTTCTTAGCGTCATATGTATTCTGATAATAAGAAGTCTTCCAACCATACTTATATGTATTCAATAAGTCTTCAGCCATTACTGATAATGGTACCTGTCCCTCTTCATAGTTCTCTGGATTGTATGACCAGTTGCCTGATATTGCCTGATCAAAATACTTTTGCATAACAGAAACAACATTTATATAACCTTCATTAGATTTCATATCCCATAAAAGTGTATAATTGTTTTTTAGTTTTGCATATTCAGGTACTACTTGTTTTAAAGGACCTTTTTTACTTTTCTTAACACTAATAAAATCTCTTGGTGGTTCTACACCATTTGTTGCATTAGAAACAACAGATGATGATTCACTAGGCATTTGTGCCGATAGTGTACTATGTCTTAAACCATCTTTCTTAATTTCTTTTCTTAACCATTCCCAATCAAATGTTAAATCTCTTTTTACTATTTCATCAACTTCTTTTTTGTATGTGTCAATAGGTAAAATACCATCTGCGTATTTTGTTCTATCAAAGTATTTACACTTACCTTTTTCTTTTGCTAATTGATTTGATGTTTTTAGTAGATAGTATTGAAACGCCTCTGTTAATTTATCTATCTGTCGCCATGCAAGTTTCTGGTCATACTTATAACCTTTCTTTGCAAGATAGTGAGCAAGGCCAATATAACCAATACCTAAACTTCTTCTTGCCTTTGTAGATATTTCTGCAGCCACTACTGGATATTTTTGATGATCTATTATTTCATCTAATGCCCTAACTGCTAAATCACATAATGGTTCTAATTCATATCTTCTATTAATCTTACCGACATTGATTGCACTTAAAATACATAATGCAATTTCACCTTCTTTGTCTATGTGTTGTATAGGGTCAGTAGGTAAAGTAATTTCTTGGCATAAGTTTGACATATAAACTCTGTCTTTAAAACTAGAGTGTGTATTACAATGATCTATATTCATAATATAGATACGACCTGTTTCTGCTCTTTCTTTTAGTATGTCAAAGATTAGTTCCTGAGCATTTACTTTTGTTTTTTTCACACTAGTTTTTCTTTCTGCCTTTTCGTAAAGATCATCAAACTCTGGTGATCCCCATGCCTCATATAATTCAGGCACTTCATGTGGTGAAAATAATGTAATATCTTTGTTCTCAATAAATCTTTCATAAAATAGTTTTGATAATTGTATTGAGTAATCTAATTTTCTAACTCTGTTATCTTCACTACCTTTATTATTTTTTAAAACTATAATGTCTTCTATCTCTTGGTGCCATATTGGGAAGTGTACCGTAGCACTACCACCTCTTACACCATTTTGTGTGCAACACTTAACGGTTGACTCAAACTTTTTAAGAAAAGGAATAACACCTGTGTGTTGTACTTCACCACCTCTAATTCTACTATTGATACCTCTAATACGACCTGCATTGATACCAATACCTGCTCTTTGAGCAACATAACTTCCTATTGCCATATCACTTGAAAAAATGGATGGCAAGGTGTCATCAACATCTACTAATACGCAACTAGCATATTGTCTCATAGGTGTTCTAACACCTGCCATAACAGGAGTAGGTATGTTAATTTTGAAAGTTGAAATAGCGTCATAGTATTTTTTTACATATGACATTCTTGTTGATTTAGGATACTTTGCAAATAAAGTAGCAGAAATCATCATGTACATAAATTGTGGTGTTTCAAATATTTGATCTGTACTTCTATCTTGTACTAGATATTTGTCTATGACTTGTCTTAAACCTGCGTAAGTAAAATCGTAATCTCTATCATGTTTTAACCATAACTCCATTCTATCAAAATCTTTTCTTTCATAGTTATCAAATATTTCTGAGTCATAAACTTGAGCGTCAACACAACTTTTTACTTGATCAGCAAAGTGTGGGTGATCCCATAATTTACCAAATAGTTTTTTTCTTAATGAGTATAGTAAAAGTCTAGCAGCAACATATGTGTAATTAGGATTTTCTAAAGATATTAAGTCGGAGGCCGATTTGATTAATATCTGTTGTATTTCGTCTGTTGTTATACCATCATAAAATTGTAGACCACTATTCATTTCTACCTGTGAGGCTGATACGCCACTTATATCTTCACAAGCATATTCCATCATGTCATGTATCTTATCAATGTTTAGTGGTTCGTTACCACGACCGTTTCGTTTTTTGACGCTTATATTGTCCGCCATCTTGCCTCCTTAGCAACGCTTATATGAATTTAATTTTGTTAATGCTGATAAACCTGAATAGGTATTATCGAATATAATATTTTGTACTTGCGTTTTTGTTTTATCGTTCATTATTAGTTCGTTTATATCTTTTTCTTTTATATCATCTGGCCATATGACCAACTTGTAATTATCATCTATCACTTTATACATTCGTTTTATTATTTCTTTATTTCTCGGTTCATTATCAAAAACAAAAACGACATCTTTTTGATCGCCTGGCAATTGTATATCTGCACCAGCAGCTGCAATACAATTGTCAATGAATAAACTATCAATAGGACCTTCTACTATGTATATCGTCTTATGTAAATTTATTCTATCTAATCCAAATATTTTTTGTTTGTTTTCATACAACTTAAGCGTGATATATTTTGGTTGTTCTTTACCAAAAGCACGACCTTGAATTGCAAAAACTTCACCATCAACATCATAGAAAGGAATAATTAATCTAGGATGCTCATACTTTTCTGTCTCTTCACCAAATGTTCCAGGTTTTAATTTGTTTACAAATGCCTGAAACTTGTTGCTCAAATATAGTTTAGAAAAATACTCTTCAGGTATTCTTCTTTTCAATAAGTACTTCTTCGCAGGATGCACATTATTTATTTTATCGAAAGATTTAAGACCTTGTAGAGGCGTAATGTTGAGTTTCTTTTTTATATCACTCTTAAATCTGTCAAATAAATTATCTTCACTGATAGGTTTATTACCTTTATATCTTTCTAAAATATATTGGTCATATATTTTTCTATCAACTACTTTTATAAAGTTTGCCAAATTGTGTGAAGCACTACAATTATGACACTTAAAAAACATATCATTTTTTACTCTGTAAAGATATGCTCTTGCTTTGGTTTTTGACTTCTTTGAATCACCACAGACTGGACAACGAAAGTTAAAAAGATAATCTTTCTTTCTTTTAAATTGCTGTAATCTTGGCTGTATTTTACTGATATAATCTAAATCAACATAACTACTCATATAATATACATTATATATCAATCCACAAAAAAAGTCAAGTACTATATCGGTAATATATTAAATAACTGAGGTGCCCATAGACCTAATACTATCGCAGCCCCTATGATAATCCATCTGTACTTTTCTAACACACCTACTCTTTCAGATAGACTAATTTTGAGTTCTTTCATCTCACACATTAAACGCTTTTGTGATAGTTCGACTTCTTCTCTTAAATCTTTGACATTTTTATTTAGTCTGCTATGTAGGTCTTCAAACTTATTTTCTGATTCTACTCTTCGATTCTCTAATAGGTTGAATATGGCTTTATCTACTTCCTCTTGTTTATTTAACTTCTCATCATGCACGGCTAACATAGACTTTAGACTACCAGATATTTCTGTTAGTTTATCTATTGCGCCATCAAGTTTAGTGCTCATCACACTAACAGATTTTACATCATTCTTTAATACTTCAATAGATGTCTTTTGCTCAATTAGTTCTTTTGCTATTTGAGCGACCGTCTTTCTTGTTTCGCCGTTGCCGTTTGCCATATTAATTAGCTAGAGGATTTGACGCTCTAATTTTTAGTTCTTTAATTTGTGCTTTTAATAACTCTATTTCTTTTTCATTTATTTTGATTAGAGTTAATTGTTTTTCAATTGTAGTGTTTTGTTCTAAAATTGTTTTATTTTGTGTCTTAAATTCTGCTTCAATTTTAGATGGTTCAACACTCTCAATTTTATTCATTATCTCACCATACTTAACAAAACCAGTACCAATAGTACCAATTAAACCAACCGTTGCAATTAAAGCTGTAAGATTGTTTTTGATTTTATCTATCATGTTTGTTCCTTTTTTCTTCACTTTAGACTTTCCTTCAAAGCGTATATTTCACTTCTCAATGTGTTTATTTCACTTTGAACATTAACAAGTGCTACTTGTTGTTGTAATATTGGGTCGTTAGATGTATATTTAACTAACGATTTGTCACCATAAATTTGTGATTGTTCTATTATATTCACACTAGAATAAAATGATATTTCTTCTAGTTGTTTTTGATTAGTATATACTTTCTTATTTATATATCCTGTCAAGTCAGCACCACCTGTCGTTATACCTTGAGTTTTAATAAGTTGTATAGCCGCAAGTTGTTGATCTACTCTCTTTAATTTAGACATTACCTTTTCAATAACCTTTTGTACTTTCTGTTCTATGCCGACAATTCTAGTCTTTGTCCGTATATCCGATTTAACATCGCCAGTCTCTTTGCTCTCCACACCTTCTTCATTACTCTCCGTCTTCGTCTCATTTTCTGTTTCCTTATCTTCAGCCACATTAGATTCAGTAGATACATTCTCACTAGTTTCTCCTGTCTCATTTGTTTCATTAGGTGTCTCTTCCATAGTTTCTGTTGTCGTAGACTCAGTTTCATTGATTTCCTCTTTCGGTTCGTTCATTAAAGTTTCAGTAGGTTCTTCTTCTTTAACTTCTTCCGTCAGTGTAGGCTCATTGTTCATCTCCTCTATTTGTTCTTCTTTGATTTCTTGTACAGGTTCTTCTTCTATAAATGATACAGCAGACCCAAACTCTTCTTTCATCTCTTCCATAACCATGTTTGTGGCCTCTTCAAAAAACTGCTCTTCTTGTAATTCAACTTCAACTAAAGCAGTTTCAAATTCTTCTACTAGATTTTCTTCTACTAATATCTCTTTAAAATTTTCTACAAAAATTTCTCTAAACTCTTCTATCTTAATTTCTTTAATTTCTATCTCTTCTAATTCTAACATAGGTAAAGGTGCAAACTCAAAAGTTTCTATTTCTTCTACCTGTGCTAAATTGATTTCTTCTAATTCTTGTACTAAAGTTTCTAATTCTAATTGTGCTTCTTCTAATTGTAAGTTTGCTAATTCTATTTCTTGTTCGGTCTCTTCACTGATTTGAACTGGTTGATATGCTATATCTAATAATGTGGCAGTTAGACTTGCACCAAGTAAGTTAGGACCAATAGAGTCAACATTAACATAACCATTATAACCACCATCTGTACCTTTCCACTCCCAATCGTATTTACGTGAGCCTGTATCTGTATAACTTACCGTGTCTGTATATGTGATGGTATTTCCGTAGTAGCCAGCGTCATTGTTTCTTGTAAATGTAGTTATTGCAAGTACATTATTATTTGCGTCTAGTATCTTAATTGTGTTTGTGTAAGTATCTCTTTGACCACCGCCTACATTATGTTGACCACATTGATATGATGATCCAGTCCATTCACAATTCTGTACTTCAGATATAGAGTTTAAGGTCACACCACCATCTAAACTATTTTCTGTTGTTGTAAATGAACCACCTGATTGTTTTGTAGTTGTGATACCTACTAAAGAACCATTAGCAGATACAATACCCTCACCTTTTGCTTCTAGTTCGTTTCCAAATGGTTGTATACCACTATCATATGAAAAACCTGAAGCCATACCTACTTTATCAGGTGATAGATTGTCTGATTGATTTTGATAAGATGATTGACCGTCACCTGCATTAGGTAACAAGTTGCCTGAGGTTGCTGTCTCTGCCTTACTTACGCTTTGAGAAGTCGTAAGGATTAAGAGACTGAGCCCAACAATATACTTTGTAATTTGCATAGATTATAATGCCACTCCAAATAATCCAATTGATAATACCGAAATCCATAGTTTTCCTTTACTAGTCTTTACTTTACTTTTTTTTTTAGCTTCTCAATTTCAAGTTCTAGTTTTTTCTGTTCAACACTATTCTTACTAATTTCATTTGCTTGTGTGGCAATAACTTCATCTTTTTCTTTCATCTTTTCTTCCCAATCTTTATTGCCTTTTTCTATAACTTTTAATCTCTTTGTATATACTTTGTAATCTGGTCTTAATTTGTTATATTTTTTCCATTGTTCTTTTGCTTCATTACCTATCTTACCTTCAAAAGGACAAGGTGTGCCTGATTGTTCCATTGCATAGAACACTCTCTCATCTTGGCATAGTATTGATACAGCTGCAACTTTCATACCTAAGTCATTTAATACTTTACTTAATTTAATTCTTTCACAATTCTCATCTGTTCTAAAAGTGCCTGCTGATACACCTAAACCGAAAGTAGATACACCACCTGATAACCCTACTACGCAAAGGTCTTGCGACATTGCTGACATACTAGGTGCTGATGATTGAGCGGTAACCCTAGTGTCGCCTGAGTAGGCATTAGTAGTATTTGTAGTTGTTGTATTATTACTTGATCCAGATTGATATTCATTCGTTGTTTCTGCCGAATAACCACCTGATATAGTGGTGTTTGAACCGCTCGCATTTGTTTGAGAGTTCGTTGTCGTTCCAGAGTTGGTAACATCAGCCCACGAAGGTGTTAACCCTAGCATAATATAGAATAACAAAAAGACTAATAATCTTTTCATAATTCCTTTTGATAATGTTTAGATAATGTGAAATAATGTAGTTTAAATCAATTCTAAAGTATTTATAAAATTTTATTCGTAGATTTTTTTCTTTTCATAAGCAGGTTGATGTCTGCCTATAATATCAAGTATTTCCCAAGAGCCGTCTTCGTTTACTCTTACTTTTGCGTTAACTTTGTCGCAAGTCATGTTGTAAACACCCTCTTTATTTTCAGTTTCTCTATATTCTTTTTCTTTTTCTCTTTTGTTTTTTAAACAATCTACTAAATTCTCTGAAGCAACGTGATCTACTAAAACTCTATTGCCGTTTTCATCTATTTCAAATATGCAAACTGCGAATACCACACCCTCTTCAGGTGTAGATGAAGACGCTTTATGTTCTTCTTTCATCACGGTTACGTGTTTGTGTTTCTTTTCGATAGGACAAACTTGATGACCATCATCACCACAACCTGTGCAATCAGCTAATGCTTTATTCATACCAAAAGCAAATAACATGAAAAGAACAAATATAATAACAGGACTATATTTTTCTATTAACTTAAATCTTTTCTGTTCTTTTTCAGTAATTTGATCTATGTTATTTTCTGTATCCATTAGTCTAATATTTTTAGTAATCTAATACCGTATTTTGTTTGTTTATCTTCTTGTAATAATGCCTTTACAGATTTACAAGCGAATA
>MDTB01114868.1_pt1 | contig 50067 bp, 50 predicted proteins | sample 811161 | NCBI WGS metagenome assembly MDTB01 (sample SAMN05326650, study PRJNA326480) | marine metagenome | isolation source: seawater | place: Mediterranean Sea | collected 2009
GGCTTATGTTTGTTAGTGTAGTGTAGCGGTGTCGCCAGCTCCTCCTCTTGGGCTCGAACCAAGGACCCTCTGATTAACAGTCAGATGCTCTAACCAACTGAGCTAAGGAGGATTGTTGAGAGGGTAAATATAAAAATTTTTCTATCGCTGTGTTTACTTTTTGAGCCTTTTAATTTTCAGTTTCTTCACCTTGTTCTGCTTCTTCTATTTCTTTTTCTGGATAGAACTCCTCTTGTTCTTCATACCATACAAAATCACTATTTACCTTTCCGTCTAAAGGGTTGTATTTAACTTCTAAATATTTTAGCCGTTGAATGTCAATAACTTTGGTTTGGCAAATGAACGTGTGAAAATGAAACTTATCAAAAGGACTGATAAAGGTCTCATAAGAGTCCCAAATGATGTTGCGCGTGTATTCTACATTTGGGAATTTTTCATCGATAAAAAAGCGAATTTTTTTGTTGATTTCCTTAATATTGATCGGGATGATTTCCCCATCGGCATTTTCTTCAAAACCCTCGTGCTGTTTGATAAAGTCTTCAATTACAACTTTTTTATCTTGAGCAGTAGCTGTGGATACAAGCGTAACGACAATGAATATGGCTAGTAAAGAGAGACACTTTTTCATAAATTATAGTTTGATATTTGTTCAAAGATAAGAAACTCTCTTAGGTTGCTCAAAAGAGGCTTCCAAATTCTAGCTGCCAAAGAGATAACGATACACATCATTCCCATTGGCAAAGAGCACCAAGCCAAGAATCAGAAAAAATCCAATCACTTGTGCATATTCTAGAACTTTGTCATGCGGCTTGCGCCCTGTGACGATCTCGTAGACCAAAAACATCACGTGGCCCCCGTCTAGTGCGGGAATGGGTAATACATTCATAAAGGCCAACATTATCGAAATTAAGGCAGTGCTGGACCAAAAGCCTCGCCAATCCCAAGTGCTTGGGAACAAATTTCCAATAGCTCCAAAGCCACCCACCTGACTGGCACCTTTTTTGGTAAAAATATATTTGAACTGAGAGATGTAGTCGTATAACGTCCAATAGCCGTAGGAAAAACCTTCTACGATGCTTTTACTGATGCCCAAATCTACATGGGTCGTTTCAATGCCACTGTACAGTTTGTACACCCCTATCTTCCCTTCTGCATTGGGGGTTACTTCTAGCGTATCTAGCTGGTAATTTCTAGCAACAACCAAGGCTATGGGTTGCTCAGCTTCTTTGATTTTTTCAGTCAACTGTTTCCAATGGTCAATGGGTTGGTTGTTGAGGGAAATAATTCTATCATTGGCTTTTATACCCGCTTGTTCGGCCGCCATATTAGGAGTTACTGAATCGATAATTGGGGCAATCAGTGGAAAGAATGCTTGTATCTCACCACTTTCAAACATCTGTTTGCCAAAATCGTTGGGGATGGAGATGATTTCTTTTTTCCCATTAGCGTGTTCCACAGCCACAGTTTCTGGATTCCGCAAAAACAGATAGCGATTGACGTCTAAGACATTATCGAGCTTGGAACCATCTACCGAAAGAATTTTATCTCCTTCTTCAAAACCAATGCTTTGGGCCACTGGAGTGGGTTCTAGTCCTAAGGGAACTTCCGTATGGGTAAGGGTATCCTTTCCCCATACAAACAGGATCATCATATAGATAAGAAAACCTAAAACAAGGTTAACGGTAACACCACCCAGCATGATAATCAATCGTTGCCAAGCAGGTTTGGATCTGAACTCCCAAGGTTGAGGAGGTTGTTTCATTTGCTCCTTATCCATGCTTTCGTCAATCATCCCAGCAATTTTGACATACCCCCCTAGCGGAAGCCAACCAATGCCGTAGACAGTGTCTCCGATTTTCTTTTTAAACAAAGCAAAATTTACATCGAAAAAAAGAAAAAATTTTTCCACCCGAGTCTTAAAAAGACGGGCAGGTATAAAATGACCGAGTTCGTGAAGCACAATCAGCAAGGACAAACTCATTAAGAGTTGGATGGCTTTAATAGCAAATGGACTCATAGCAGGTTGTAAAGGAGACCAAAAATAAACTTTTTTTGGAAGCTGTCATTGTTTTATGACCCATAAAATAGAAAGATCAAATTCAGAGCGATCTCGCAACAATATGTACCTTTGTCTCGTAACTGTAATGAATACTTTTTTTCAAAAATACCGTCGTTTCCTCCTTGTTTTCGGGCTCATCAGCGCAGGGATATTGTATTTGTTTTATGAGGCCCTCCAACCCACGCCCTATCTCCCGATTTATCAACCGGCAATGGTCAACTTTGAACTCGTAGACAGCACCCTTCAGCATGTCAAAAAATACCATCGCATTGCCGATTTCCGCTTACAAAATCAGAATGGGGAATGGGTGACTCAAAACTGGGTGGGGGATAAAATCCATATTGCCGACTTTTTTTTCACTACCTGTCCCAGTATCTGCCCCATCATGACAGATAATATGAAGGATTTGCAAATTAAGTTAGGCGAAGAAGATCAAGTTCGATTGCTTTCTTTTAGTGTCACCCCCGATATTGATTCGGTTGCTCAACTCAAAAAATACGCTTTAGAAAAGGGAGTTGACGATCGCAAATGGAACTTACTTACAGGAGACAAAAAAGAAATCTACGCTTTGGCACGTCAATCCTATTTAGTAGCCAAAGAAGATGGTAATGGCGACCCTTATGACATGATTCATACAGAGAATTTTGTTCTTGTAGATCCGATGCAACGCATTCGTGGTTATTACGATGGCACAGATGATTTGGCTATGGAACAACTTTTAATAGACCTGACCATTCTTCAAAAAGAATTTCCATCAACCCAGTAGCGTTTTATCATTTTCCTACTGTAAAATATCCTATTTTTGTTTTTAAATTGATTCTAAATAATGGACTTTCTCGATTCACTAGAACCCGGAGAGCATGCAACGATTGTGAATTTCGAAACCGAAAAGCTACCCTTAAAACTCATCGAGATGGGGTGCCTTCCGGGGAATAAAGTTTGCTTGCTTCAAAAGGCGCCCTTTAATTGTCCCCTCTATTTAGAAATTGATGGATGCCACATGGCTATTCGCAAAGATGTGGCGGCGCTTATTGAGATTGAACGTTACTAGATCATGGCGCACTACCTCAAAGTTGCACTCATAGGAAATCCCAATACTGGGAAAACCTCAGTCTTCAATGCCTTAACGGGGCTGAACCAAAAAGTAGGAAACTATCCTGGGATCACTGTAGAAAAAAAAGAAGGCAGTTGTCGACTAAATCGCACCACCAAAGCACAAATCCTAGACCTTCCTGGAACCTACAGTCTCAATGCTTCCTCTATGGACGAAAGTGTTGTGATTGAGCTTCTTTTGAACAGGAATGACAAGGACTTTCCCGATGTTGCCGTTGTAATTACCGAAGTAGAAAACCTGAAGCGAAATCTGCTTCTATTTACACAAATCAAAGACTTGGAGATTCCTACTCTTTTAGTAATTAACATGTCGGATCAAATGAAACGGAAAGGAATTTCATTAGAGGTGGAGCAACTGCAACAGCAACTGGGTACCCAAGTAATCCTCACAAGCATGCGCCAAGGCGAAGGCATTGCAGAACTCAAAGAAGCTCTTGTCAATTATAGACAACTCCCCACCGTTCCCCTTCTTGATCTGAACAGTATTGACAATGACTATTTCTCTCGCCTTCAAAAAACCTTTCCCTCAGAGTCCCTCTACAAATTGTGGCTGGTTATTACGCAAGACGTCAATTTTTCTTCCCTAGCGCGAAATCGTACCCAAGCGGCAACCGATTTTCAGGTTCAAAGTGATGCGGTATTGAAACGGATGCAACAAAAAGAAACCATCAAACGCTATCAAATCATCAACCAAATACTAAAGCAAGCCTATCGAGTAGATAAGGGCGCTGCAAGGGATTTGAGAAGCCGAATCGATCGTGTTCTCATCCATAAAATTTGGGGGTATGTTTTCTTTTTTGGATTGTTGCTGTTGATTTTTCAATCCATCTACGATTGGAGTAGTGTACCAATGGAATTTATTGACTCCTTGTTTGCTCAGATGAGTCAATGGGTCAATGCGTCTTTACCTGCTGGGCTTTTTACCAGTTTGTTAGCAGAAGGGGTGATTCCTGGACTGGGAGGCATTGTTATTTTTATTCCACAGATCGCCTTTCTTTTTTTCTTTATTTCATTATTGGAGGAATCGGGCTACATGAGCCGTGTTGTCTTTCTCATGGACCGAGGTCTGCGACGATTTGGATTAAGTGGAAAGAGTGTGATTCCTCTAATTTCAGGAACTGCTTGTGCAATTCCAGCAGTGATGGCGACGCGTAACATCGAAAATTGGAAAGAACGCTTGCTCACCATTTTAGTGACTCCATTCACGACCTGCTCGGCCAGGCTCCCCGTCTATCTGATATTGATTTCATTGGTCATCCCAGAACAGACCATTCTGGGGATTAATGCTCAGGGGCTTATGCTCATGGGGTTATATCTTCTGGGTTTTGCAATGGCTTTATTTTCTTCTTGGGTTCTAAAACGCTATTTCAAGACACAATCCAAAAGCTATTTTGTTGTTGAAATGCCCAATTATAAATTACCTCAAATAAAAAATGTAGCCATTACCGTCATTGAAAAAACCAAATCCTTTGTTACGGAAGCAGGAAAAATCATTTTGGCCTTCTCCGTTCTTCTTTGGCTGTTGGCTTCTTTCGGTCCAGGAGACCAGTTTTCTCAAGCTGAAGCCATTGTTACTGAGGCGCATTTAAACCAATCTCTGGAGGATGAAGTATTGGAATCCAAAATAGTGGCCTACCGTTTGGAACACTCCTACATTGGAATTTTAGGAAAAACAATGGAGCCCTTGATTCGGCCCTTGGGATACGATTGGAAGATCGGAATCGCCCTCATCAGCTCATTTGCCGCTCGAGAAGTATTTGTAGGCAGTCTTGCTACGATCTACAGTGTAGGAAGTGAGGAAGAAACCCCAATAAAAAACAGAATGATGCAAGAAAAAAGAGCCAATGGCCAACCGGTATTTGATTTTGCTACGGGTATTTCTTTAATGTTGTTTTATGCCTTTGCGATGCAATGTATGAGCACGCTAGCCATTGTGAAAAAGGAAACCAACAGTTGGCGATGGCCCATGCTCCAACTCGGATTCATGACATTTATTGCGTATCTTTCTGCCCTGAGTGCTTATCAAATTTTGTCCTAATGGAAACTGTACAAGTTCTTTTCGTTTCTCTATCGGTTTTTTTTGCTGTGCGGCTTCTTTATCGTCGCTTTTTTATTCCAAGCAAATCCGACTCCAATTGTGATAAAAACTGCGATTGCTAGATTTTCAATACATTTAAAAAACCCTAATTTATTTTAAGTGCCCTAATGAACCATTGTTGATCTAAACCTATCGATATGCCTAGAATGCGAGTTGACACCTCTATTTTTATTAAAAAACCTTCTAAAATAATTTATCAATCACTCTGTGATTTTAATCACTGGCAAAAGTGGTCCCCTTGGCTGCTAGCCGAACCCGAGGCCAAGGTTGATATAGCTCCAACAGGAGAATTTTATCAGTGGGAGGGAAGTATTGTGGGCGCTGGTCAAATGCGCATCACTCAAACCAGTGAAGCCAATGATTTTTTGGCAACGGATTTGGAATTTATCAAGCCCTGGAAGTCCAAAGCGAAGGTAGCTTTCCATCTAGAGGAAAATGAACAAGGCACAACACTGCGATGGGCAATGGATAGTCGCTTGCCGTTTTATTTATTTTGGATGAAAAAAGCAATGGAGGCCTTTGTAACAGAAGATTATAACAGAGGACTTGGATTATTTAAAGCAGTGATGGAAACGGGAAAATTACCCTCAAAAGTCACTTTTCAAGGGCTTAAAAAACAACCAGCAATCCAATACGTTGGTATCAAACGAAGGGTTTCTATAGAAGAGATCGAATCATTTATGGGGATTGACTATGGAAGGCTAATGCCTCTTTTTCATCAAAATTGGAAGGAGATTCAAGCGGGTCATCCCTTCACCCTCTATCACCAGTGGGATAGGGTTCAAAAAAAAGTAAACTATACTGCAGCAGTTCCGCTAAAAGAAATCCCACCCGCCCTACCCGATGACTTTGTGAAAGGGATTTTGCCTGAAATGGCAGTTTATTCGGTGCTCCACCAAGGACCTTACCGATACGTGGCAAATGCCTGGGCAGCGGGATACATGCATTCGAGGGCCAAGCAATTTAAGCCCCTAGGGAAGCGAGCCCCAATGGAAGTATACTGGAATAGCCCCAAAGACACGGAAGAATTAAAGTTGAAAAGCGAAATCCTTTTTCCAGCTCGTATCTAAGGGTTCATTAAGCTTTCGATTTCATCAGGATTGATAGGAATCTGATGCATTATATTTTTGGGTACCCCGGTGTCTTGAACCACCACGTCGTCCTCTAAACGAATACCGAAACCTTCCTCGGGGATATAGATTCCTGGTTCTACGGTGAATACCATATTCGCTTCCATAGGAAGATCCAATAATCCATAGTCATGGGTATCCAATCCCAAATGGTGGGAAGTCCCATGCATAAAATATTTTTTATAGGCAGGTTGGTTGGGGTCTTCCTTTTGCAGATCCGACTTATCTAGCAATCCAAGCCCCAGCAATTCCCGAGTCATTATTTTCCCAACTTCAACGTGGTATTCTTTCCAAAGTACACCGGGCAGGAGCAATTGTGTCGCTTCTTCTTTAACTCGAAGCACTGCTTGGTATACTTCTTTTTGACGGGCTGTAAAACGACCCGATACCGGAATGGTTCGTGTCATGTCAGCACTGTATCGCCCATAAGCGGCCCCAACGTCCATCAATAACAAATCTCCTGCTTGACACTGTTTATTATTTTCGATGTAGTGCAGTACATTGGTATTGTTCCCACTAGCAATAATTGGCTGGTAAGCAAAACCATCGGCTTGTTGGCGAAGGAACTCATGAATATATTCGGCTTCTATTTCGTATTCCCATACGCCTGGAGTAACAAAGGGGAGAATTCTTCGGAAACCTTTCTCTGTAATGGTGGAAGCTCGTTCGATTTGTTTGATTTCGGGAGCAGATTTTATAGACCGCAGCTTTTGTAAGATCGGATTGCTTCTTGCCGCTTGGTGGCTGGGGTAGTTATGTTGTGCCCATTCAATGAATCGATCTTCTCGGGTTTGAGTCTCCACGCTCGCTCGATAATGTTCGTTTTTGTTGAAATAGAACGTATCGCATTGAGCAGCCAAATCAAAAAAGACTTTTTCAAAATCCTGAACCCAGTATACGGTTTCAATTCCATTCATTTCACGTGCAGCTTTTTGAGTTAATTTGGCTCCTTCCCAAACCGCAATATGAGCATTGGTTTCACGAAGAAACAAGATCTCTCGATGCTTAGGGTTCGTAGCCTCAGGAAATAGAATTAAAATGGTTTCCTCTTGATCCACTCCGGTGAGATATAGCATATCGGTATGTTGGGCAAAAGGAAGGGTGCTATCGGCACTGATTGGGTATATATCGTTGGAATTGAAAACGGCCATGCTTTTGGGTTTCATTTCGGCCATAAACGCTTTTCGATGCTGTTGATAAGAGCTTGAGGGTAGGGGTTGGTAACGCATACTTTTTGATTGACAATGCTAAGGTAGTTTTTTGTACTTTGAATGCCTAAATTCATTTCTTGTGAAAAAGCATTATCTATTTTTTGCATTGATAGTTGCAACAACCCCTGTTTTATCTCAATCACCTTCATATGAAGGGAAAAAAGAAACCTCCCCAATACACGAGCAGTTGCTTACTCAATCTACAGTAAAAAATATTCCTTTTGAAAACATCGGACCCTCGGTAATGAGTGGGCGTGTGGTGGCACTTGCCGTCAATCCAGACCAGCCAACAGAGTTTTATGTAGCCTATGCATCAGGTGGTGTTTGGCACACCCAAGACAATGGGATCAGTTTTACCTCAATCACGGAGAACGCACCCACTCAAAATATTGGTGAAATAGCAATGCATTGGCCAACTCGAACCCTTTGGGTGGGTACAGGAGAAAACAATTCTTCCCGATCTTCCTACGCAGGAATTGGTATGCTTCGGACAACAAACAATGGAAAAATCTGGACCAAACATGGACTGAATGACAGCCATCATATTGGAAAAATATTAATCCATCCAGAAAACCCCAGTCAGTTGGTCGTTGGGGCTACGGGACATTTATACACTCCTAATGAAGAACGCGGTGTATTCATTACTACCGATGCAGGGACTACCTGGACCCAAACTTTGTTTATAAATGAAGCGACAGGAATCATTGATATGGCGCAAGTCCCTGGAGATTTCAACACCCTATTTGCTACTGCGTGGGAAAAAGACCGAAAGGCTTGGAATTTTACTGGAAACGGAAAACACTCTGGAATCTACAAGAGCACAGACGGGGGACGAAATTGGAAACGGATTAGTACAGCTGAGAGTGGCTTCCCTACTGGGGAAGGAGTGGGACGAATTGGAGTGGCTGTTTTTGATTCTAATATTATATATGCGATTCACGACAGTCAATTTCGACGAGATAAAGAAGATGAAAAAACAAAAGAAGGAATCAGCAAGAGTGATTTTAAGGACATGACTCCTAAGGCTTTCTTAATGTTGTCAAATAAAGAAATAGATACCTATCTCAAAGAAAACGGATTTCACGAAAAATACCGTGCTGAAAATTTGAAAAACCAAGTGCGCAATGGACAGATCAAACCCGCTGATTTGGCCACCTATTTAGAAGATGCCAATTCCCAGTTGTTTGATACTCCAGTCATTGGTGCTGAAGTTTATAAAAGTACCGATGGTGGAATTAGTTGGGCGAAAACACACAAAGACTTTTTAGACGGAGTGTACTACAGCTATGGCTACTATTTTGGACACATTCATGTAGCTCCTTTTGATGTTGATAAAATTTATATCTATGGTGTTCCTTTTCTGAGCTCAAATGACGGTGGGCAATCTTTTGAGTATTTATCTAAACCCAATGTACATTCGGATCATCACGCACTGTGGATAAATCCCACACAGCCCGGACATCTAATTAATGGGAATGATGGAGGAGTCAATATTACCTACACCGATGGTGCGCATTGGACCAAAAACAATAGCCCGCAGGTAGGTCAATTTTATGCGATTAATATTGATCATGAAACGCCCTATAATGTCTATGGCGGATTACAAGATAATGGGGTTTGGAAAGGAGCAAACAATGCGCCCCAAGATAGAAGATGGCAAGCAAGCGGACAATACCCTTGGACAGAAATTCTTGGAGGGGACGGTATGCAGGTGGAGATTGACAGCCGCAATTCCAATATTGTGTTCACGGGGTATCAATTTGGCAATTATTATCGGCTCGATTTGGACCAAGATACCTGGGATAATATTCAACCCAAACACGAATTAGGAGAATCGCCCTTGCGATTTAATTGGCAAACTCCAATTGAGTTGTCAACCCACAACCAAGACATCTTGTATTTTGGAAGCAATAAACTCCATCGTTCTTTCGATCAAGGAAAACATTGGGAAGCCATTTCACCAGACCTAACCCGAGGCGGAAAAAAGGGAAATGTGGCCTATGGTACCCTAACTACTTTTAATGAATCTTCCCTTCAATTTGGATTGATCTATGCAGGAAGTGATGACGGGCTCATTCACGGCACACAGAACGGTGGTGTAAGTTGGGACTTGCTTTCTTCCGATCTTCCTAAAGACTTGTGGGTCAGTAGAATTACTGCTTCGATGCATCAAAAAAATCGAGTGTATGCTGCGCTAAACGGATACCGAAACGATGACTTTACACCCTATCTCTATCTCAGCGAAAATGGAGGTCAGCAATGGAAAGCTATTGCCAACAACCTGCCAGAAGCACCAGTAAATGATATCATAGAAGATCCTGTGAAAGAAAATATTTTGTATGTGGCAACGGATCGAGGCGTCTATGTCAGTTTCAATAAAGGAGACACTTGGGAAGCCTTCGCTAACGGACTGACGTCAGCTGCAGTGCATGATTTGGTGATTCAGCCAGAGGCAAAACACCTTTTAGTGGGAACCCACGGTCGCTCAATATACAAAGCCTCCATAGCGGCGTTGCAAGACAGGGATTCAACCCTTCCCTTACAGCTCTTTGTCCCAAAAGAAATAAAGCATTCCGATAAGTGGGGAACGCGAAGAGCTTCTTGGGCAGAATGGAACCAACCCGAGTTTAAATTTCTAGTCTACTCCCAGAGCGAAACTCCTTATACGTTACGGATTATATCATTCGATGGGGAGGAAGTTCACGAAGTCAAGGGGCAACTGGATTATGGATTCGCTATTCTGGAATATAAATTGCGGGGTCGATCCAAGAATACTTCATCCAAGAAAAAGAAAAAAGGCAATCCTCCAGCAAAAGATGGGAATTATTACTTGACTCCTGGAGTGTATACTATAGAAATAAAAACACCTGCACACATTACCCAAGGAACCTTTAAACTTACTAAAGATTGATTTTCGTTTAGCCTTTTCTCCATTATTAGGATAAATTTCCGCTCAATATTAAACAAAATAAGTAGAGCTCTTATAAATAGAGATTCTTCTCTAAAAAAAATCATTTCGGTTGGGAACAGAAGTGTTTATGCTGTAATTTTGATAACAAATTGAATCTAAAATTTTATGATCACATCATCGATAGCAAGGAAAGTTGCCATGGCACTTTCTGGTCTTTTCTTGGTTGTTTTCTTGGGACAGCACTTTACCATAAATTTCACTTCAGTATTTAGTGAAAACACCTTCAATGAGTTGTCCCATTTCATGGGTACCAATCCCGTGGTTCAATTTATTTTTCAACCCATTTTGATGTTTGGAGTGGTGTTTCATTTTGTCATGGGTTTTGTATTAGAAATACAAAATCGCTCGGCTCGAGCAGGTCAGTACGGAACTTACAAAGGTAGCGCCAATGCTAGTTGGATGTCTCGAAATATGATCCTAACTGGAGCAGTGGTGCTATCCTTTCTAGGCTTGCATCTCTATGATTTTTGGATACCTGAGATGAATTATAAATATGTGGAATTTATTCCAGAAGACCCCACCCGTTATTACGATGAATTGGTTCACAAGTTCCACAGTCCAATAAGAGTAGGGTTGTATGCTGTTTCCTTTGGTTTTCTGGCACTCCATTTGGTTCACGGTTTTGGGTCTTCTTTTCAGTCGATGGGACTCAATAACAAATACACCCCAGCCATCAAAACCTTCACAAAAATTTTTGCAATAGCCATTCCCACCGGATTCGTATTTATTGCCTTGTTCCATCACTTAAAAGCATTATAAAATATGGCTCGTTTAGACTCAAAAACTCCCGAAGGTCCGCTATCTGAAAAATGGACACAACACAAGAGCAATATTAACTTGGTGAGCCCAGCCAACAAACGGTTAATCGATGTGATTGTTGTGGGAACCGGCCTAGCAGGGGCTTCTGCTTCAGCCACCCTAGCTGAGTTAGGCTACAACGTAAAAACCTTCTGTTTTCAGGATTCACCGCGCCGGGCCCACTCCATTGCAGCCCAGGGGGGAATCAATGCTGCGAAGAATTATCAAGGCGATGGGGATTCTACCTATCGTTTATTCTATGACACAATCAAAGGCGGAGACTATCGGTCTAGGGAAGCCAATGTACATCGCCTGGCCGAGGTATCTGCAAATATTATCGATCAATGTGTAGCACAGGGTGTCCCCTTTGCACGTGATTATGGAGGCTTGTTAGACAACCGCTCTTTTGGTGGGGTATTAGTCTCAAGGACTTTTTATGCCAAAGGACAGACCGGACAGCAACTTTTATTGGGTGCCTATTCGGCGATGAATCGACAAATCGGACGAGGAAAAATTAAAATGTACAACCGTCACGAGATGATGGATTTGGTGAAGGTAGATGGAAAGGCAAGAGGAATCATTGCGAGAAATCTAGTGACAGGAAAATTGGAACGTCACGGCGCCCACGCCGTTGTTATTGCTTCGGGGGGCTATGGGAATGTCTTCTTTCTATCTACGAATGCGATGGGGAGTAATGTGTCTGCCTCATGGAAAATTCACAGAAAAGGGGCATATTTTGCCAATCCTTGTTTTACACAAATCCACCCCACCTGCATTCCTGTTTCTGGTGATCACCAATCCAAACTAACCCTAATGTCTGAGTCGCTTCGAAATGACGGACGGATTTGGGTACCCAAAAAGTTAGACGATGCGCAAGCTATTCGTGAAGGGCGTTTAAAGCCAACCGAACTCGCCGAAGAAAACCGAGACTACTATCTCGAAAGACGTTATCCTGCTTTTGGAAACTTGGTACCCAGAGACGTGGCATCACGGGCAGCAAAAGAACGTTGCGACGCAGGTTATGGCGTTAACAAGACAGGGGAGGCGGTCTATCTTGACTTTGCCTCAGCAATTATTCGCTATGGAAAAGAAGAGGCGCACGTCAAGGGTCTGGATGAAAATGACGCAACATTAGTAAAAAAATTAGGCCAAGAAGTAGTGCGAGCCAAATACGGGAATCTATTCCAGATGTATGAGAAAATCGTGGATCAAAATCCTTATGAAACTCCTATGATGATCTACCCTGCAGTACACTACACCATGGGAGGCGTTTGGGTAGACTATAATTTGATGACCAGCATTCCAGGATGTTACGCCATAGGAGAGGCCAACTTCTCCGATCATGGGGCCAATCGTTTGGGAGCTTCTGCTCTCATGCAAGGACTTGCCGACGGCTATTTTGTACTGCCTTATACCATTGGAGATTATTTGTCGGATGATATTCGAACGGGTCCTATTGCCACCGATACCACTGAATTTGAAGAGGCTGAAAAAGAGGTACACAATCGATTGGAAGCTTTCATTAATAACAAGGGTACCCATACTGTAGATTATTATCACAAAAAATTGGGCAAAATCATGTGGAATAAATGTGGAATGTCACGAAATGGGAAAGAGCTTAAAGAAGCCATGGCAGAGATCAAAGAACTGCGAGAGGATTTCTACAAAAACGTAAAAGTTCCAGGGAGACTAAATGAATTTAACGAGCAATTAGCCAAGGCCGAACGCGTGGCTGACTTTTTGGAGTTGGGAGAGCTTTTTGCGAAGGATGCCTTGGAACGAACCGAATCTTGCGGAGGTCACTTTCGTGAGGAATCACAGACCCCTGAAGGAGAAGCCCTAAGAGACGATAAGAATTTCACCTTCGTGTCCGCTTGGGAACATCAGGGTGCTCCAGCCAAAGCAAAACTCCACAAAGAAGCTTTGAATTATGAAGAAATTGAAGTTAAAACCCGCTCATATAAATAAGCGATATAAACGAAACGTATGAATCTGACCTTAAAAGTGTGGCGCCAAGCCAATGCTCAAGCCAAAGGGAGTTTTGAAACCTATCCCATCTCTGAGGTGTCTCCCGATATGTCTTTCTTGGAAATGATGGACGTGCTCAACGAACAGCTGATACAAAAAGGGACCGACCCTATTGCATTCGATCACGATTGTCGCGAAGGTATCTGTGGGATGTGCTCGATGTTCATCAATGGAGAAGCACACGGCCCCGACCGTCTGGTAACCACCTGTCAGTTACACATGCGAAAATTCAAAGATGGCGACACCATCACGATCGAACCTTTCCGAGCCAAAGCTTTTCCAGTAGTTAAGGACTTGGCAGTAGACCGATCGGCTTTTGATCGAGTTCAGCATGCCGGGGGGTTTATTAGTGTAAACACGTCTGGAAATACCCAAGATGCCAATGCTATTCCGATAGAAAAACACGATGCCGATCGTGCCTTTGATGCTGCTACTTGCATTGGATGTGGTGCTTGTGTAGCCACTTGCAAAAATGCTTCCGCCATGCTTTTTGTATCGGCGAAAGTATCCCAATATGCCCTTTTGCCTCAAGGAAAAGTGGAAGCTACTGATCGCGTTCTCAACATGGTGAAACAGATGGACGAAGAAGGTTTTGGAAACTGTACCAATACGGGAGCTTGTGAAGTAGAATGCCCGAAAGGAATTTCATTGGAAAACATTGCCCGGATGAACCGAGAGTATTTGTCTGCCTCAATTAAAGGCTAAACGTCCTTTAAAATTGCAAGTAACTCCTAAGTATTTAGCCAGTTTTCAGTTTGGTCATAATTATGACACCTGTTGACCAGTCTATTTTAGTCATTGAAAAGTCTTGTTTACTTTCCAAAAAATGAATCAATTTTTCCACTTTTTCTTGATGTCCTTCAGGCCAGTTAGACTGCGGGTTTATATCATCAATGACATAAAAACCTCCAATTTTTATGTGAACTAAAAGCTGGTCTAAATCACTGAATTTACCGGGCCAAGCATCTGCGAAAACTAAATCAAAGCCAACCCCTTGATAGTTTGAAATCCACTTACTCCCGTCTTCACAAACTAGTTTTATTCGAGGATCATCACCAAAGAAAGATTTGACAATTGTAATAAGGGTTGAATCATTGTCTATTGAAATAATCTTAGAGTCTTTATCAAGCCCTTCAATCATCCAAGAAAGAGAAAGTCCAATGCCTGTTCCTAATTCCAGTATATGTGAACTAGGTTTTGAGGCGATGAGTGTTTTTAATAAGGAACCTACAAGAATATCTGAAGGCATTGTAAAACCAATTTCTTGAGATTTTTCAATAAGGGTATTATATATAGCAGGTAATTTTTGGGAGTACATAGGGGGAATTTTGAAATTATAATTGTAAAACTAATATTTTCAAATTCTGAATCAGAATAATATGGCTTCTGACTAAGCTTGATCTCCTCCAGTTTTTGAGGAATAAAAAGGATGCATTCTCGAGCTGCTAAGAGTAAATCATTCTTTGATAAATATTGAAGGGAACATCTGCTTAATCGAGCAGGAGTTTATATTTAGAGTAAGCTGATTAAAATAGTTAGAAGAAGAAAAAGTAGACTGTTAGAAAAAAAGGTTTTTAAAGAAAATTTCATTTTTCTAAACGAGTAATAAACCATTCCAAAAAAACTTACAGAAATCGATATAGGCCATATTGAAGGATGCATGCCCAATGCAATACCTATTTTAATTTCATCACTAGAAGAAATAAGTCCTTGAAGTATAGCCGCCCAACGAAAAATAGCTGCAGAAAGTAAAATGTTAAAGCCAAAGGTTGCTTCTCTTTTAATGGTTATTACGAACCCCATAACCCCCTGAAATAAAGTAAATAAAACACCACTTCCATAGATAAAAGCATTTTGAGTAGAAGACAGGACCAGTTCCTGAGAAAATACAATTGTATTAATTGTTAAGCGTCCATTAATTCCAATAGAACGATAGGCTAACCAATGTACACATTCATGGAAAAAGTAGGTCATACAGGGTAAAAGAAAAATAAATACGAAATAGACAAGGCGGATTCTAGACATGGTAGATGGGGAGTGGAAAACAAGTTAATAAAATTCTTACTTCTCCCTATTCTACATCGATTGCATTGTAGTCCTTTAAAGCGAAAACACACCCCAAGTCTAATAGTTTTGCAATTGAAAATTGTGTGGCAATTCCTACCACTTGCATTCCTGCTGCTAGTGCAGCGGTAATTCCAGATTGAGTGTCTTCAAACGCCAAACATTTTTTGGCGTCCACTCCTAATTTATGAGCAGTTTGCAGGAAAATTTCTGGATGCGGCTTGCCATGTGTCACTTGATCTCCTCCAGTTTTTGCGGTAAAAAAAGAATCCAATCCCAAGCCACCAAGGGTAAATGAGATGTTGGTTTGGTCACCCATGGTAGACAATCCCATGGGGATATGAAGGTTTTGTACCTTTTGAAGAAATTCCAATAATCCGTCTATCCTACTTAGATGCGGGCGATAGAGATTGCGATATAGTTCTTCTTTTCTTTCTCCTATTTTCAAGAGTTCTTCACGACTTTGTATCAGCGGAAACAATCGCGCCATGACTTCCAAGAGGGTGCCACGGTGATAGTCTTTTTCGAAAGTTTCCATATCAAGGGGTAAGTGGAATTCTTTAAATAAAGCAATCCAAGATAAATGATGGTAGTGCATGTTGTCTACTAAGGTCCCATCCATATCAAAAATGAGAGCGTCATACTGGGAGAGGGATTTCATAGCAAGAAAGAATCAAGTATCTTAGAGATTCACTGTAAAGGTATGGAATCACAATTGACTATCGCTTTGATGCAATCAGACTGTATCTGGGAGAATTCACTGGAAAACCAAATACGGCTTCAAACTCTTTTGGGAACTGTTCCTGCGCAATCGGATGTAGTTTTACTACCCGAGATGTTTAATACGGGTTTTAGTATGAACCCCCAAAAGGTGGCAGAGCCGATGGGGGGTTCTACAGTCCGATGGATGCGAGACTGGGCGTTTCAAAATAAAAAGGTATTGGCTGGGAGTTTGGCCATCGAAGAGGACGGCTTGTTTTATAATCGATTTCTTTGGATAGATCCAGAGGGGAATTGCCACACGTATGACAAAAGACATGGATTTTCTTTAGCGGGAGAAGACAAGGCATACACAGCAGGTACTGCTTTTGCTGTTTTTGAATATCGCGGTTGGCGGATATGTCCACGTATCTGTTATGACCTTCGTTTTCCATTGTGGGCTAGGAATACGAAAGCCTATGACCTTTTGTTATTTGTTGCCAATTGGCCACGGCCTCGCATTCACGCGTGGGACACGTTGTTGCAAGCACGTGCTATTGAAAATATGAGTTATTGCATTGGTGTGAATCGTGTGGGTGTTGATCCCAATGGGAACGATTATCCAGGGCATTCGGCAGCCTATGACGCCCTTGGCACCCAATTGACCGAAGAGTTAAATGGAAAAGAGGGAATTGCTGTTGTCACCCTTAATCGAGAGCCCCTTCACTCCCTTCGGGAACAGCTGGATTTTTTAGCCGATCGCGACGAATTTGTATGGGATCAAAAACTTGGTTAACGTCCCAATTGGCCCGAAGATCAATTTCTTGGGTGAGATAGAAAACTTCTTCCGGTTGAATTTTATCCAAGTAGTTCCCTGTGTCCCATTGGTTATTATCATTGCTATCGATAATGACTCGTATCATATACTGTCCTGGTTCGAGGTAGTCAAAACTATATCGATTGTTCTCCAATGGGTCGGTGACTCTACGAATGACATTGTCTTCTGAATCGAGTAAATCGATCACTAAAGGAACCGCATCAAAGTTCTTAAATTGAACATTTAGGTTTCCATAATCTTCATATTTATTTGTATTTAATTCAAAAGAAAGGCTGTCGTTTGTGGCACCAAAAAAATCAAAAAACGCATTGGGGAGTATTTCAAACTGATAGCGATCGTTGGGTTCTAATGGAATGGTGATCCGAATTTGGTCTTTGTTTGGATGCAAGATTAGTTTGGGTTTGAGATAGAGGGAATCCTGGTTGCGCACCCGAACCCTGGTATCATCCACTTTCACAATGGGTAAATTGGAAGAAATTAGTACAGAGTCTTTGAGGAGCAACGTCTTAGACCCCGATCTTCTTAAAACAAGCGAATCTGGAATGGGTTGTGAATATTTAACCGTATGCATTCTTAGGCTGTCTTTGAAGGGATATTGAAACTGAATGGAGTCTTTAGGACCATTGACAAACCAATAATTCAAGCTGTCTGTTTCACGATTCCTAGTGATGAGGCTTTCAAATCCGTCGGGGACCTCGGATATCATTTCCATGGGCTGTTTATCATAATGCCCAAAATAGGGGAGCGTTATATGATGATCATTGATAAAAAAGGGCTTATCCCAAGAGAAATTTACCCGCTCATTAAAAATTCGTAAATCAACAATACTGTCACCGGGCAATTCGATTCTCTTTCCGACAAAACCAATCTTATCAATGTTTTGGTCAAAGTAATAATTCGATGCATTGTCCAAGAGTGCGATCAATTCGTAAGTACCTGCCTTTAGGTTCTGAAATTGATATAGGGTAGAGTCTAGTGTGTTGGCAACATACAGCGGTTTTTGGGTATATATAGTAGAATCATTGAATGTGCTATCAACAGGGTATAATTGTAAGGAAACATAGGGTGGGGTATCGGCCAAAAAAGCATCGGTCACTCTCCCTCGAAACCCTAAGGAGTCAATGATAGCCCCTGTAGAGAGGGTGTAGCTAAAATAGGATAAGATATTTCCCTCATTGTAATCTTGAATGCTTTCCCCAAAATTAAAAGTGTACGTGGTTTGCTCTTGAAGACTGTCTTTGAATACCAAGCTTACTTTTTTAGATACACCCGTTTGGGGATAAGTGCTGTAGGAGCTTGATTCCATCGGAGGTGAGATAATCAACTGTTTAGTAATGTCTTTTAAGGTAACGTACTCATCAAAAATCAATTCAAATTTTTCTTTATCAAAAAAAACTGTGTTTTGTTTTGGTGAGGCATTGACAAGAACAGGAGGAATCGTATCAAAAGGGCCTCCTGTAGGAGCGCCCCTTTTGGCACACTGCGAGAGAAACAAGAGCGCCACCAAACCGAAAGCAAGGCGAAAAGAAATGAGTTTCATTGGAAACAAAATAACAACATATTCCCTTTACATCCTACAACCTAGGGTCACGATACTCAATTTCGATCCAGGGGTTTCCAAAAGAGTATGGCCACAACTTTGTAATGTTGCACCTGTGGTTATGATATCGTCAACCAATAACCAATGAGGCATACAAGGAACAGACGAACTATTCATTTCAAAGGCTTGATCCATTTCATGGAATCGATCTATGGTTGTGTTTAAAGAAAGTTGTCTTGTGTTTTTAATGCGCCGAATTACGGAAGGTGTATAGGGCATGGAAAGTGTTGCAGCCAACGCCCGACAGAACAAATGAACTTGATTGTATCCACGCTGCCTTTGTCGCTTTGGGTGCAAGGGTAAAGAAACTAAGGCAGTACATTGCTCATAGGGTGTTTGCAGCAGTTTTTGTCCAGCAAGGATTCCAAGCCAATAGCCAATTTGCTGCTGTTTTTTAAACTTCAATTCATAAACCAAACGTTGGAGCAAACTGTCGGCTTCAAAGTAAAATATAGAACAGGCTTCTTCTAGGGGCGTCCATTGACTTAATTTTTCATAAATAGGATTATTGTGAACGTGTTCAAAGTGGGTGAATGGGAGTGTAGTTTGGCAATGAAGGCAAGCAGGGGTTTCGTATGGGAGCAATTCGCTGCTGCAACCTGGGCAAAACCTTGGAAAAAAAAAAGGAAAGCAAAGAGCCCCACCAGTGCGTTAAGCTGTTTTTCATGGAAAAATCTTTGAGGTTTGTTTAAGATAGATAAAAAGCCCCTATTTTTGCCGCATGGCAACACAAAACGATTCTTTTAAAAAAGTGATCTCCCATGCCAAAGAGTATGGTTTTGTCTTTCCTTCCAGCGAGATATATGACGGTCTCAGTGCCGTATATGATTACGGACAAAATGGGGCAGCATTTAAAAATAATATCAAAAAGTATTGGTGGCAAGCAATGGTGCAATTGCACGATAACATTGTAGGAATTGATGCCGCTATTTTTATGCATCCAACCACCTGGAAAGCATCGGGTCATGTGGATGCCTTCAACGACCCTTTGATCGATAATAAAGATTCTAAAAAGCGCTATCGTGCCGATGTGCTTGTAGAAGATTATTGTGGAAAACTGGAAGTGAAAATAGAAAAGGAAATAACGAAAGCCGCCAAGCGCTTTGGAGAGGCTTTCGATAAAGAACAGTTTATAGCTACCCATCCTAGAGTTACGGCCTATCAAGAAAAGATTGATGCTATTCTCAAACGGCTGGGAAAATCCCTTGAAAAGGAAGACTTGAATGATGTCAAAGCCCTGATTGAAGAATTAGAAATTGCCTGTCCAGAATCAGGTTCCAGAAATTGGACCGATGTCAAGCAATTCAATTTAATGTTTGGAACTCAGTTGGGGGCATCCGCAGAATCTGCGATGGACTTATATCTGCGACCAGAAACAGCCCAAGGAATTTTTGTCAATTTTTTGAACGTTCAAAAAACGGGTCGGATGAAAATTCCATTTGGAATTGCTCAGATAGGGAAGGCCTTCCGAAATGAAATTGTAGCCCGTCAATTTATTTTTAGAATGCGGGAGTTTGAACAAATGGAAATGCAGTTTTTTGTTCCTCCAGGCACCCAAAAAGAATGGTATCAAAAATGGAAAGAGACCCGTTTGAATTGGCACAAATCCTTAGGGATGGGTGAGGAAAATTATCGTTTTCACGATCACGAAAAGCTAGCTCATTATGCCGATGCTGCCGCCGATATTGAATTCAAATTCCCTTTTGGATTCAAAGAGCTTGAGGGGATTCATTCCCGCACCGATTTTGACTTGGGGAGCCACGAAAAATTCTCCGGGAAAAAGCTTCAATACTTTGATCCAGAGCGCAATGAGAATTATGTCCCCTATGTGGTAGAAACCTCTATTGGTTTGGATCGTATGTTTTTAGCGGTATTTTCTCATTCCCTTAAAGAAGAAGTTTTAGACGACGGAAGCCAACGAACAGTGCTGAAATTACCTGCAATATTGGCACCTACCCAAATTGCGATTCTCCCCTTAGTGAAAAAAGACGGCTTGCCAGAACGGGCTCGTCGAATTCAAAACGACTTGAAGTGGATCTATACGGTGAACTACGATGAAAAAGACGCCATAGGGCGTCGTTATCGTCGACAAGATGCTTTGGGAACACCGTATTGCATTACTGTGGATCATCAATCTATAGAAGATAGCACCGTTACTCTTCGCGACAGAGATTCAATGCAACAGGATCGTATTGCTATTGCCAATCTACCCGATCTACTGGATAAGAAACTCAATATGAAGCACTGGTTGCAGAAGATTTAAAATCTTCTACCAATGGCAAAGTTTATTCTTGGATAAGCCGTGTCTTGATGGTAGGCATTACCATTTGATTCGAACACAAAATAGCGGCCAATACCAGCGTGGATTTCAAAGGTATATCGCTTTTCATTCACCCATTTACGTCCAATAACGGCTCCTCCGGCCATTCCAAAAAAGTCTTTTTCACTGTTATAGGAAATATTGGTAGATAAATGATCCGTATTATATACTTCATAATGATAATATTCTCCTGAAGTAAGGCTGAGGAATGGCTGAACGAAAAAGCCTGAATTGTGTGTATTTTTTCTACCATAATACAATCGATAATAAGGAGAGATTTCAAATTGTTCATACCGATATCCTTCAGAAAACGCATTGTCAAAATTGAGAAATCCTGTCACTCCCCAGCTCGATAAATTATCAATGAGATGTTCATAGGATACATCGATCCCAGGAAGGACAATTAGATGAAAGACATCTAAACGAACTTCATGATTAGTGCTTGTCTTTTCTTCAGTTTCTTTTTCTTGTGCGTTACTTAATAAACAAAAGAAAAAGGGAAGAAATAACAACGAAAAATTTCTTAGGGTGATTTGGTTGACAAAAGTGTTCATAGTTTGTAGGTTAAAAGATTAGGTGCTTTATAAAGATACCGAACAAATTGGTATTTTAGATTTTATGAAAATCCTCTCCTATAATGTCAATGGGATTCGTGCGGCACTAAAAAAAGATTTCATGAGTTGGCTAGAAGCTTCTGCCCCTGATGTTCTGTGTTTGCAGGAAACAAAAGCAATGAAAGAACAAGTAGATACTGCTTTATTCGAAGCAGCCGGGTATCATCATTATTGGTTCTCGGCAGAAAAAAAGGGATATAGTGGGGTGGCCATACTCACGAGAAAAATTCCCAAGCATATAGAATACGGAACAGGTATTGCTCATATGGACTTTGAAGGAAGAGTGATACGAGTAGACTTTGAGGAATGTTCTGTCATAAGCCTCTACTTGCCTTCGGGGACCAATTCAGCTCGGTTGGACCATAAGTTTCAGTTTATGGACGACTTCCAAATGTATATTGATACACTTAAAAAAACATACCCCAATTTGGTGATCTGTGGCGATTACAATATCTGTCATGAGCCGATTGATATACACGACCCTGTTCGAAACAAAACAGTATCTGGATTTTTGCCAGAAGAACGCGCATGGCTAGACCGTTTTATAAAAGGGGGATTTATCGATTCCTTTCGTTATCTCAACCCAGACCCTCATCACTACAGTTGGTGGAGTTATCGAGCCAACGCCCGAGCCAATAACAAAGGGTGGCGTATAGATTATGCCTTGGTGAGTTCTCCTCTTCAAAATTATATTTCAAGATCCTACATCCTTCCAGAGGCCTACCATTCCGATCATTGTCCGGTTGGTGTCGAATTAAATTTTTGATCCATGAAAACATTTCACATTTTAGTATTCCTCATCACCAGCTTATTTTTGACTGCTTGCGTTTCTAATAAGGTATTTACCGACCTCGAAAGTCGGTATGCCGAATTGAAAGCTTCCCATACCCTATTGAAAAAAAAATACGATTCCCTTCAAGTAGCTCATATGGATTTGGAGAAAGCATTAGAATCAAAAACGCAAATTCTTGGAAAAACATTAGATAGTTTGGTACAACAACGCAACGATTTTTCGAATCTTCAAAAGGCCTACGATGCCTTACAGGAGAATTCAGAGGCAGCACTTCAAGAGAGTATCAATAAAAACAATGCGTTATTGGCTGAAATATCCCAAAAGGAACAATTGCTTACAGAACGGGAAGCACGTCTCAACGAACTCGAAGGACTAATTGCCGATAAAGAACAAGCAATGAACGAGCTAAAGCAACGCTTGTCAGATGCTCTATTAAATTTTGAGGGTAAAGGCCTTACCGTGGAGCAACGCAATGGAAAGGTTTATGTTTCTATGGAAAACAAACTTTTATTTCGTTCGGGTAGCTGGGAAGTAGGTGAAGAAGGGCGTGAAGCTATCGCACAACTGGGAAATGTTTTGGCAGACAACCCCGACATTGGAGTGTTGATTGAGGGACATACCGATGACGTCCCTTACTCAGGAAAAGGTTCCCTAAAAGGAAACTGGGACCTATCTGCAAAGCGAGCCACAGCGATCGTCAAATTACTGGAACAAAATCCAGAAATACTGTCACAAAATTTGACAGCTGCCGGACGAGGTGAATTTATTCCTATTGCTCCTAATAGTACAATGGAAGGAAGAGCAGCCAACCGTCGAATTGAAGTTATTCTTAGCCCCAACTTAGATGCCATTACTGACTTGCTTAACAATGATTAAATGGAATATCGAAAATTACCTCACACAGACATAGCAGTCAGTAAAATCTGTTTGGGTACAATGACTTTCGGCAATCAAAATACCGAAGCTGAAGGCCACCAACAAATGGATTATGCGCTAGAAAACGGGGTTAATTTTTTTGACACCGCAGAGCTTTATCCCGTACCTGCTTCGGCACCAACTCAAGGGGAAACAGAACGAATTCTTGGGACTTGGTTCAAAAAAACAGGCCACAGGGACAAAATTATCTTAGCATCTAAAGTGGCGGGTCCAGGAGATTACACCAAACATATTAGAAAAAACCTCAGTTTTAGTAAAGAACATATAGATGAGGCGGTACACTTAAGTCTTAAGCGGTTGCAAACCGATTATATCGATCTGTATCAATTGCATTGGCCAGAAAGAGACAACAATCGTTTTGGGCAACGCGGTTTTGAACACAATCCGGAGAATCTCTGGGTAGAAAACTTTGAAGAGGTCCTGGATGCCCTACAAGCCCACATCAAAGCCGGAAATATACGGCATGTAGGTTTGTCCAACGAAACTCCTTGGGGTATGATGCGCTTCTTACAAGCGGCCGATGAGAACCGACCTCGAATGATTACTGTTCAAAATCCGTATTCGCTACTTTGTCGTCCTTTTGAAGTTGGAAATGCCGAGATTTGTCATTATGAAAAGGTGGGTCTTCTGGCCTATTCTCCTCTGGCTTTTGGCGTACTTTCGGGGAAGTACATTAGAGATACAGCTGCTGAGAATGCCCGATTAAAACTATTTCCTCGATTCAACCGTTACAGCAGTAAACAAAGCACGGAAGCTACTCGTCAGTATATGGCTTTGGCAGACGCACACGGACTGTCACTCACTGAAATGGCGCTAGCTTTTGTGAACGACCGGCCTTTTGTCAGCTCCAATATTATCGGTGCTACCAATATAGAACAGCTTAAAGAAAATATAAATTCTGCTGGAGTCACTCTTTCAACTTCTGTTTTAAAAGAGATTGATGTGATTCACAATACCATCCCCGATCCCGCTGTGTAGGAATTTTCTGTAAAATAATCTCACTGATTTGATATTTCAACTAAAATGACCTCTAAAGTAAGACGGTATATGTCTTTAGCTATAAGCCGGTTAATCAAGAATTACTTGCCAAAAACACCATTCCCTCTATTTGGTTTCTTCTTGTGAAATAGTTTTCAGAAATTGAAGCAACGAATCTATATCAGAACAGATTTCCTTAAAATTATCTGGAAGATCATTTCCTTCAATTCGTTTTAAGTACTCAAAAAAAACATAGTTTACACTCTCTTTGAGTTGGTTTGGAGGATTCAGATCCAGTAAAAGTTCTAATTCCTCCGTTTTATCCAATTTTAAGGATCTATTACCTTTTTTCATTTGGGATTTTCAAAACTGAACTGCAAATTACGCTTAAATTTTATCAAACGTCATCTTATTGTATGACAATTTTATTAATAAACAACCAGAAATTCGCCACGTGAGTCGAAAAGAAATTAAGAAAAAAATCGGAGAGCGAATAGTTGAAATTAGAGAGTCTAAAGGTTGGACTCAATCAGAACTTGCAAGACTCTGTGATAAAGATCGACAGGCCATTGAAAAAATTGAAAGTGGAAAAGTAAACCCTACTCTATTTACTTTATGGGAATTAGCTGATGGGCTAAAAATTCCACTACGGGAATTTCTCGACTTTTAATTCCTAGTTAATGGCGTCGATAAGCTTTTGTACATAGTTGTTTTTAGGACGATCAAAAAGCATATCGGCTTCTTGAAGGGTTTCCAAATAGCCTTGATTTAAAACCAATACTCTGTCGGACATGTAGCGAACTACAGCCATGTCATGCGAAATGAATAAATAAGACAGTGATAATTTTTCTTTCAGTTCGTTGAGAAGATTCAATACTTGAGCTTGAATTGAGATATCCAAAGCCGCAACCGCTTCATCACAAATGATTAGTTTGGGTCTTGGGGCTAGCGCCCTGGCAATGACCGCACGTTGGCGTTGTCCACCCGAAAGTTGATGAGGATAGCGTTGCTGCATTTCATTTTCCAAACCTACCTGATTCAAAAGCTGCTCAATTCTTGGAAGCAATTCTTTCTCATTGTGATGCCGCAGGACTTCCTCAAGCATCTTGCCTATTGTTTTTCTAGGATGAAGCGCTGCTAGAGGATCCTGAAAGATAAATTGAATATCTTTTCTTAATTGCATCCGTTTAGAAGACTTTTTTTTACCAATGGGCTTGCCTTCAAATAAGACCTCACCAGTGGTTGGAGGAATAAGATGACTAAGGGTTCGTCCCAAGGTAGATTTTCCACTTCCTGATTCGCCTACTAAACCAAGGGTTTCTCCAGGATAAATATCAAAACTCAAAGGAGCTAAAACTTCTGTGCTTTCCTTTTTTTGCCAAAAAAACCGATTCCTTGGAAAGGATTTAGAAATACCCTTCACCTCCATTAATGGTTGCTGATTATATAAGCTTTTTAATCTTTTTTTTCGGCCCTGTTTGCTTTCTTCTTTGGCATCGGTCGTTTTATTCATATAATCAGTTACGGTAATCAATTTGACTGGTCTTCGCTTCAGCGGGGGTCGTGCCGATAATAATCCTTTGGTGTAGGGGTGTTTGGGGTCAGAAAAAAGGGCTTTGCTACTGCCTTGTTCCACGACCCTACCTTTCTGCATAACAAGAACTCTATCGGCAAACCGCTTGACCAAAGCCAAGTCATGCGATATAAATAAGATACTCATCCTATTTTGTATCTGAAGTTGTTTTAACAGATTCAGAATTTCTTTTTGTACGGTAACATCCAAGGCTGTTGTGGGTTCATCACAAATCAACAGTTTAGGCTTACATATAATTGCCATTGCAATCATAACGCGTTGCTTTTGGCCTCCGCTCAGTTCATGAGGATAAGCAGTGTAGATACGATTGGGATTTGGAAGTAAAACACCTTCAAAAGCCTCTAGGACAGCTTCTTTTGAAATAGGATTGGATTTTTGGTGTTGCTGTAATACTTCCAATACTTGGTCACCGCACCGCATACTGGGATTGAGACTGGACTGTGGTTCTTGAAACACCATGCCAATTTCATTCCCTCGTAATTGTTCCCATGTTTTTTGATCTAGGTCCAATAAGGAATTCGAGTAAAAATCTAGGCGGTCGGCTTGGAGGGTACTTTCGTTTGGATGCAACCCCAAAAGCGATAGGGCTGTCAATGACTTGCCACTGCCAGATTCACCAACTAAGGCAATAGTTTGATGTTTGGCCAGAGACAAGCTAAGGGAATCAACCAATACTTTGTCTTTGATTTGAATCCGTAAATTCTCTATTTCAAGCAAAGTTTTCATTGGGATTGAATGTCAATTTCTTCAGAATGAAGAAGGGGTTCTTGTCTCATTTTAAGTAATACTTGAGCCACCGTGATTACATCTTTTTCACAGTAGGTTATGATGCGTTTCAAATCCTTTTCTCGATAATATACTTCAGCAACTTGACTGCCATCAATGTCGTCTTTAGGAGAAGGAATTCCCAATACATTTGCCAAGAGTTTTAATGAAGTGTATTGCTTGAAATCACCAAATCGCCACAGTTTCATGGTGTCTAAGTGGGGAATTTGCCACGGTTTTTTGCCATGCATTGAAAGAATTTTAGGTAAAGAAACTCCCAGAATAAGCATTCTGCGAGCCAGGTATGGAAAATCAAACTCTATGCCGTTATGTGCACATAGCATATGTCTTGAGCCATTGTAATAGTTTTCCAACAGGGACTTAAATTCGAGGAGCAGTTCTTTTTCCTCACCAGAGAAACTTTTTACACGAAACTCTCTTTGCTTTTGTTTGGCCGCAAAAAATCCGACGGATATGCAAACAATCTTTCCAAATTCTGCCCAAATACCTGCTTTTTGATAGAAGGAAGCTGCAGCTTCGCCTTCTTTTCTTTGGTAAGCGGTTTTGTCGTTAAATAATTGTTGTTGTGTTTCGGATAAGTCCGAAAATTCCTCTTTAATAGGAACTGTTTCTATATCGAGAAATAGGACATTATGAAGATTTATCTTTTGTAACATTTTCAGCCATTTCTAGTGCGGCATCCATGTAAATATAAATATCTTCTGTATAGGGATTGCCCTCTTTTCTTTCCCCTTTGAGTTCACCCAGTCGCACAGTAATCAAATTCAACTCAGGAAAAACGATGACATACTGACCCAAATGGCCCCGCTCCATGAATATCTTATGCCCTTTGTAGGTTTCTAGCCACCAACCATAACCATACTCTGGACTCGCTTTAAAACGCGGTTGAATGGACTTGGCGATAAATGTAGAATCTAATATTTGGGTGTTATTCCATCGGCCGTTATTTTTGTAGAGCTTACCAAATCGGGCAAAATCTCTTGCATTGGTTGCAAAACAACAATAGGCTTTTTCCATCCCATTCTTTTCAGAGTCAAGTTCCCATAAAGCATCTTGTTCCGCTCCCATAGGCTGCCAAAAGCTCTTCGATAAATAATCACTTAGTTTTTTCTGAGTGGCTCTTGAAATGACAATTCCTAATAATTGAGTGGCACCACTGAGATAACGAAAGCTCTTACCCGGCTCATCCACAATGGGTTGGTCTAAAATCAATTGAGACAGATCACTAATAAAATAAGACGCAGCTGTAACCGAAAAGGGGTTGTAGTATTTTTCATCCCATTGCATCCCCGAAGCCATAGAAGAAAGATCCCCCACAGTAACTTCTTGTGCATAAGTTCCTTGGAGTTCTGGAATAAAATCAATTACTTTTTGATCCAAATCGTTTATATATCCTTCCATAATAGCTTTGCCCAGCAGAGCTGAAACCATACTCTTCACAACCGAGAAAGAGTTAGATTTGGAGGCAGGTCCATACTCTTGGTAATATTTTTCAAAAAGAAGGCTGTCGTTTTTTATAATGAGATAAGCAACAGTTTTATGTTCTTTGTGATAATTTTCGAGTTTCTTCGAAAGGGCCTGCGAATTATAGTATTGATGTTCTGGCCAGGGCTCGGCAACCTCAGGGGCTTTCACCACACGATTGTCAAAATATTTATAGTCATCCAAGAAAGCCGTGTTGTGGCCCGTTAGGTAGATGACCCCCACACCTCTCAAAAACCAGTCATAGCCTGAAATAAATAATAACCCATAAGCAAAAGCCAAACCGATCAGCAAAGCGGATAATTTCTTTTTCATAAACCAAAATTGAATCGGCCTCTAAAATAGGGAATTTTGTTTTGGAAAGCCTTCCAGTTCCAAAAGCTTTCGTTTCCGCTCCAATCCACCAGAATAACCCACAAGACTTCGATCACTACCAATAACCCTGTGACAGGGGATAGCGATTAAAATGGGATTTTTAGCTATGGCGGATGCAATGGCCCGTACTTTTTTAATGTCACCAAATTTTTGTGCAATTTTTAAATAGGGTAAAGTAGTACCATGCGGAATCTGATGTAGCATTCTCCAAACCTCCAACTGAAAATCAGTTCCCGAGGGATCTAAGGGAAAAGAAAATGTTTTGCTTTGTTGGATAAAATAGTTGTCTAATTGTTGAACGACGAGGTCTAGGAAAGGGGATGTCTTTTTGGGGGGATTTGAGGGTGCGTCAATAAAATGAATATGGGTCACACCATTTGTACTAGTGCAGATTTCAATCCAACTGAGTGGGCTTTTATACAACGCTTTTTCCATGGATAATGGGAGCTTAAAATAGTCAATTGCTTCGGACTAAAGTTAAACAAAATATTCATAATGTTTTAAAAAGATAGATTTTCAGACGCTATTTTAAGATAATTGGGGTTCCAATAAACTCGCTCCTATTCCGAAGTCTGAAACAACCTTATTGAGAATTGAATTTCCCTTTTTGAGTCAGCTAAAGGGATATTTTAAGCCTCATTATTGAGAAATAGAGCAACCTCTTTGGCATGGTAAGAAGCGATGAGGGTAGCACCCGCTCTTTTGAATGCCATTAATTGTTCAAGCATCACCAATTCATAATTCACAAAGCCTTTTTCGGCTGCCGCCTTGAGCATGGCATATTCCCCACTGACTTGATAGACTGCTAGAGGGCAATGCAGCTTCTGTTTGAGTTCGTGTAGAATATCCAAATAAGCGATGCCCGGTTTAACCATAATAATATCAGCTCCCTCGTCGAGATCTCTTTGACACTCTACCACTGCATCAAAGCGATTACCAAAGTCCATTTGATAAGTTTTTTTATTTCCAAATCCAGGAGCTGAATCTAGGGCTTCCCGAAAGGGACCATAAAATGAAGAAGCGTATTTGGCTCCATAGCTCATTATGCCAACATCTACTAGTTGTGCCGCCTCAAGCCCTTTTCGGATGGATAGAATTCGACCATCCATCATGTCGCTAGGAGCTACAATATCTGCGCCTGCTTCAGCATGTGAGACAGCCATTTGGCTCAATACCTCCACTGTAGCGTCATTCACAATAATTCCTTCTTCCACAATGCCATCATGTCCATAACTTGAATAAGGATCCAAGGCGACATCAGTCATCACTACCATTTCAGGGACTTTACGTTTGACTGTTTGAATGGCGCGTTGCATTAAACCCTCTGGGTTGAGTGCTTCGGTTCCTTTATTGTCTTTTCGAGTATCAGATACTTTAACAAATAATAAGACGGATTGAAGACCTAATTCCCATAGCAAAGCAACCTCCTTTTCTATCAAGTCTAGTGACATACGATAGTAACCCGGCATGGAAGGGATTTCTTCTTTTATATTTTCTCCTTCAACAATAAATAAAGGAACGATAAAATCCTTAGGGTATATTTCAAATTCGCGAACTAAGTTGCGAAGGCTTGAGCTACTGCGCAATCTTCTATTCCTCTGAAGTGGGTACATCATTTTCGTTTATAAGTTCTGTGTTTGTTGGTTCAGTTGTTTCTTGATTGGTGATGGAAAAGGCAATCTCTACCTCTTTATTTGGGGATTTTTTAAGCGTTCCAGCGATCATAATCAGCATTGAAAATATGATCACAATCAGCAATACTTTCTCGTCAATTGGTTGGTTTTCCAATCCACTAATACCACTTTCTCGCAATTGAAAAAACAACAATATACTGATGAGTCCTCTTGGGGAAAGATAGACCTTAGTACTGGGCGGTATCTTAAATTCACTTACTGCAAAATAGCCATAACGGATTAAAAACATGGCTCCTAAGATAAGTAGCCCGTAGAAGTATGGAACGGGGGACAAAAAGTTGTCTAGAGTGATAGAAAAACCAAAAAATAAAAAAAAGAACGTACGAACCAAAAAAGTAGATTCGCCAGTTAAGACGTGAAAATCGCGAAGTTCTTTGGTTGTCTTTTCACTATCTATATAGGAGCTAAGCGATTCAGGGAAAAAAGCGGATATATTTCCCAAAAACAACCCAAAAATAAAGATGGTTACCAGTGCAGGCAAATGGAGGTATTTCCCAAGTGCATAAAGAAGAATGAGCAATGCGATAATGAGGAAAAACTTAACGTGATGAGTGATGCGTTTCAATAATTGGAAAAGAAGAATTGCGATTAGAAACGATAAGACAACAATACCAATGAGCTGTATCCCTAATTTAAAAAGAGGCTCTGCTGCGATCAAAAGTTCTTGTTTTTGGTACTGACCAAGAGCATAGTTGAAGATTAGAATGCCCAAAATATCTGAAAAGGTAGATTCAAAGACAATAAACTCTTTGTCTTTATCTTCAAGACCAGTGGACGAGGGAATAGCAACAGCACTACTAATAATGGAAAGGGGTACAGCGAGCAAGACAGCTAAATTACTGCTCAAATCAGTCAAAAAAACAATCAGCTGACTAACAATAAATATATTGATAATTAAAATAATCCCTGCAGCCAAACCACCCTTCAAAAGAAGCCCGACATTGTCTTTTTTAATTTGAAGTTCAAGAGCTCCTTCCAAAACAATCAAGATCAACCCCACTGTCCCCAAAACAGCAATAAGTTCATTCAATAACTCTGAACCAACAAATCCCGACCAATCTGCAAAAGCTCGAGCTATTATTCCTGTTCCCAATAAAAGCAGTACAGAAGGAAACTTTGTTTTTCTAGAGAAAGCATCAAACAAGTAGGAAAAGATGATGAGCAGCGGTAGGATGAGTAAAATTAATTTTGTGTCCATTCGAACATAAATTTAGTGGATTTACAACCAATCTCTCGGTTTTTCAAGTACAGCAACGAGATCCGCTTCCTCACTGTTTTTTTCGGGATGATTATCGTATCTCCATTGGACATGGGGAGGAAGACTCATAAGGATGCTCTCAATTCGCCCATTTGTTTTTAGACCAAATAAAGTTCCTTTGTCATGAATCAAATTAAATTCTACATAGCGCCCTCTTCTAATTTCTTGCCACATTCTTTGCTTTGGGGTATAGCGATAGTCTTTTCTTTTTTGAACAATAGGGATATAAGCATTCAAGAAATTATTCCCAACAGCAGTAACAAAATCATACCGATCTTGAAGGCTTATTTCTTTGGTTTGCTTGAGATAATCAAAAAATAATCCACCCACTCCACGGGCTTCGTTGCGATGGGCATTCCAGAAGTAGTTATCACATTGTTCTTTAAAAGTGGAATAGAAAGAGGGATCAAATTCATCACAGCTATTTTTACAACATTGATGGAAATGGATAATATCTTCTTCGATCAAATAATATGGAGTAAGATCCAATCCACCACCAAACCATTGATCTTTGAGGGTTCCCCTCTTATTATAGAGTTCGAAATAGCGAAAATTGGCATGAACTGTAGGGATCATAGGGTTTTTAGGGTGAATGACTAAGCTCAATCCACAAGCATAAAAAGTAGATTTTTCTACTTTAAAATACGTTTGCATACTCGGAGGAAGTGTTCCATGAACAGCTGATATATTGACACCTGCTTTTTCAAATATCGCTCCGTTTTCCAAGATACGGGTTCGCCCGCCACCGCCTTCAGGGCGTTCCCAAATTTCCTCTTCAAACCTCCCCAAATGATCTTGGTGTTCCAGCTTTTTAGTAATTAGGTTTTGTAAATTTTGTAAGTATGGATAGAATAATGCTTTCAATTTTCTAGGAATAATTTTTTACAGCTTCAATGAACGCCTTGGCATGATCTACTGGGATGTTGGGAAGAATGCCATGACCTAAGTTTGCAATGTATCGATCTTTTCCAAATGCATTGATCATTTTTCGTACATCTTCCTGAATTTTTGGAATTGGGGAAAGCAATCGAGAAGGGTCATAGTTTCCTTGCAAGGTAATATTCCCCCCAGAAAGATATCGAGCATTTTCTGCGGAACATGTCCAGTCCACTCCCAAGGCCGATGCCCCCGATTGGCTCATTTCACGAAGGGCAAACCAACAGCCTTTTCCAAAAACAATTACTGGAATGTCATCTTTTAAGGCACTGACAATTTGTTGTATGTAGGGCCATGAAAAAGTTTGGTAATCAGAAGGAGATAAAAGACCACCCCAAGAGTCGAAGAGCTGAACCGCATGGACTCCAGAAGTTACTTTAGTTTTCAAATAAGCAATGGTGGTCGCTGTAATCTTTTGTAACAAAGCATGTGCCAATTGGGGTTGCTCAAAACAAAAGGCCTTGGCTTTGTCAAAGGTCTTCGACCCTTGCCCCTGAACAGCATAACAAAGTAGTGTCCAAGGAGAACCAGCAAACCCAATCAATGGCACCCGATTATCCAGTCGTTCTAGAGTTAATTTGATTGCGTCGAGAACATACCCCAAGGCATCCTCCACTTCTGGAATGACAACCTTATCCAAGTCGGCTTGATTTTGGATAGGATGGGGGAGCCAGGGTCCAATTCCTTCTTTCATCTCCACTTCAATTTGCATGGCCTGTAACACTACCAGAATATCACTAAATAATATGGCGGCATCAGGCCCTACTTGATCGATAGGCATAACGGTTATTTCAGCTGCTAACTCGGGGGTTTGACAACGCGTAAAAAAATCATATTGCGCTTTTAGCTTCATGAAATCGGGAAGGTAGCGCCCAGCTTGTCGCATCATCCAGACGGGAGGACGAGGTACTATTTCTCCTGCCAATGCTTTGAGAAATAAGTCGTTTTTAAGCATAATAGTGTTGCATTATTTCCACATAAATGGAGTTATTATTTGGTTGTTTGGCCACGGAGTAGTTTAGGGAATGGGGATGTACTTTTTGGGCAGTTGTGGGACCAATACAAAAACAATGTGATTCTTGAATCTCATTTTCTTGGACATAACTATCCACAGCGGAAGGGCTATAGAACAAAATTCCATCGGGTTTCAATCCCATTGGTTTGGAGTTTAATTTAGATTGGTAAACCTCGTGAATACGTAGTGAAATCTTTGCTTCTTCCAAACGATTCTCCAAGATTGGGAGACGTCTTTTTCCACAGCAATAGCTAAAGGGTTTATTCGAATGTTGCTTTGTAATACGATCTGCAAGCTCGCTTGCTGAAGGGTATACCTCCACGACGGTTGCATGATGCCCTCGCAAAAGTTGGGCACTTCCCTCTCCTACACAGTAAAAAAAAGAACGAGAACAAAGCTCGGAGATGTTGTCTTGTGCCAGCAGAAATTGTGTTGCATTTTGACTGGTTAGAATGATATGTTTCTCCAAAAACACTTCAGGAAAGGGCAGTGGTATGATCGTGACAAAAGGGAATTCAACGATAGAAAAATCCTGTTGAATCAATCGATCCTTGAAATCTGGAGCTAATATTTTTGTAGCAAGCAGTTGCACCTTATTTCGTTTTAAGTTCGGACATTATAGCGGCCCCACCGTTCTTCAAAACAGCCTGAGCTGCTTGCTCTCCGATTTGTTCCCAAGCTTCCTTAGAAAAGTAATTCTCATAAACTGCCTTTTCAGTGCCATCAAGAGAAAACACACCACCTTTAAAGTGCCAGCCATCTTTTGTGGGTCGAAGTAAAGCTCCAATTGGGGCGGTGCAACCTCCCTCGAGTCGTCGTAGAAATTGACGTTCTTGTTGGGTTGCTCTAAAAGTGATCTCACAATTGAGTCGTTTTACGGCAGCAAACGAATCTACTTCATCGGTTCGTCCAACAACACAAATTGCTCCCTGCGCAGGAGCAGGAATCATCCATTCCAGAACTTGACTCGATGTTGGTATTTGGTTAATTCGTTCAAGCCCAGCTTTGGCAAATAGGGCTCCAATCCAATCACTTTCTTTCAGGGTTTGGAGTCGACGTTGGACATTGCCTCTTAAGGTAGTCGTCTGATGTTGAGGATAGCGGCTTTTCCATTGGGCGCTTCTTCGTAGGCTTGAAGTACCTAGAGTCGCCGACTCAGGCCATTCTTTTTCTTTAGAAGTATATACTAATAGATCGGAAGCTGGCCCTCGTTCTAACACTGCCAGGATTGTGATTCCTTTGGGAAACTGCGTAGGCATGTCTTTAAAACTGTGCACCGCAATGTCAATGCGTTGGTCTATAAGCGCTTGGTCGAGTGCTTTGGTGAATATGCCTTGGACATTCATCTCATATAAAGGCTGAGTACTATTTTGATCTCCAAGGCTTTGAATTGGAATCAATTCGGAAAGAACTTGCTCTTTTTTCAACTCATTTTGTACAAGTTGGGCCTGCCAAAGCGCTAGGGGACTGGACCGGGTTCCAATTCGAATGGGTGGATTAGACATGAGTGGGGATTTCCAGATCGAAAAGCTCGCGAAGCGCTTCGGCAGTATGATCGGCTTTATCTGGGTTTTCTCTAAAGAAGCTCGCTATTTGCCCGGTAACTTTCAATAAATTTTGTTGTTGTGGCGTGGGGTTGTCTTCGATCCTATTCAACTGCCATTTTTCTTTTAAAGCTTGCAAAAAAGGGGCATATTTTCGCAGGCGAACCCATTCCCAGTATTCTTCTTTCACCTCCTCAATGATGGCCTCGGCTTGAGGGATGTGTTTTTTTCGTTCATTGAGATTGGCATCGGTAATTTTTGACAATTCGTCTAGGTGAACCAAGGTCACAAAAGGATTGTTTTCTAAAGAAGGAGCAACGTTCCTAGGCACCGATAAATCCAGTATTAGCAAGGGCTTGTTTAGATGAACAAGTTCTTCACTGACTGTGTATGTGTTGCCTCCCGTAGCAACAATAAGTATATCGGTTTCACGAATTTCAGCGGCAATATCTCCTAAAGGCTTAACAGTTAAGTCAAATTTTCCTGCAATTTGATTTGCTTTTTCAGAGGTTCTGTTGATGAGAGTGATATGATTGTTGGGAGCGTGCTTGATCAGATTTTCGCAAGTGTTTCTTCCAATTTTACCAGTTCCGTATAGTAATATTTTGGCTTGATTCGGCTGTTTGTGATGTGATAAAATGTAACGAACGGCGGCAAAAGCGACCGAGGTGGCTCCAGTTGATAATTTGGTCTCTGTTTTAACCCTTTTGCTAGCTTGAATTACAGCATTTACGAGGCGTTCGGAATGTCCATTCACCATTCCTTGCTTTTTGGATAAAAGGAAACTTTTCTTTAGTTGACTGATTACTTCAAAATCACCAAGGATCTGGCTATCCAATCCCGTACCTACCTTAAATAAATGATCAATGGCTTCGCTTTTCTGGAGCTGGTACCCGATGGTGTCAAATAATTCTAAATCTCCTTTGCTCGATTCCACAAGGAGTTGTTTGAGAACTTGTGCTGAATTGGCAAAGCCGTAGAGCTCTGTTCGATTGCAAGTGGCATTGATCATCAGCTCGTCCACGCCATGGGCTCTAGCCTTTTCAATTAATGATTGGGATTCATGCGGACCAAGATTAAATTTACCTCTGAGGTCTATATCTGCATTCTTATAGCTAATACCTACTGCATAAAAATCCTTTGGTGCAGGATTGTCTTTCATTCGAATTCTAAATATCCGCTACAAAAATACTTTTTGAGTAAATTAAAAAACAACGCAAGAAGAACTAAAACTGTCAAAATGTGTAATTTTACCTCCAATAGCCAATAAAATGTGTTTCGACTAGTAATCAAAGGGATTCTAGAAGACCTCATTATTTAGAAAAGGTCTAAATAATAATCAAAATTATTAATAAAAATAACGATAAAAGTGCAGGTATGGAGACAGTGATTGAAAATGGATTTTATGTAATTCGTCATCAGAATAATTTGAATGAAGAAACCTTTGTTAAGCGATCATTGACACAAGAGTATATTCAATTTCACTTTTGTTTGAAAGGACGCGCTGTATTTAGCTATAACGCCAATAGTTATCAATTTACTGTAAATGAATCACAGACGATTTTATTATACAATCCTCAAAAAGAACTACCCATTGATGCCTGCCTGATTCCTGGGACTTGGATGTTGAGTTTGATCTTATCGATTAAAAAATTTCATTCTTTATTTTCATCCGATGCGGATCACATTCACTTTTTGAGTCCCGACAATATTTCAAAAAAATTCTATGACAACAAGCCTCTGTCTCCAGCGATGGCAGTAGTTTTGAGTCAAATGCTTCAATCGAAACTACACGACAGTATTAAGGCTCTTTACTTCAAAGGGAAAGTGTATGAGTTACTGAGTTTGTATTTTAATAAAGAAGGGGATGAAAATGTTGAAAGTTGCCCTTTCCTAGAAGACGAAGCGCAAGCAGGTAAGATTCATTTAGCCAAAAAAATCATTTTAGAACGAATGACGACACCGCCATCTCTCAATGATTTGGCTAGCGAAATTGGATTGAATACCAAGAAACTGAAGGAAGGGTTCAAACAGCTGTATGGGCAAACGGTTTTTTCTTATCTATTGGATCACAAAATGGAAGAGGCGAGACGAATGTTGGATTCCCAACAATACAATGTCAACGAAGTAGGACTTAGGTTGGGCTACAGCACTTCCAGTCATTTCATCGCTGCTTTCAAAAAGAAATTCGGTACGACACCCAAAAAATACCTAATGTCTGTATCTTCGTAAAAAAAATGCAATGAAAGGTGTGTTACTAGTGAATTTGGGTTCTCCGGAGAGTCCAGATCCCAAGGATGTGAAGGTATATCTCGACGAATTTTTGATGGACCAAAGGGTTATTGACTTGCCCTCATTTCTACGGACCATATTGGTTCGTGGAATTATTTTAAATACGCGACCCAAGCGCTCAGCAAAGGCCTACAAAAAAATATGGTGGGATGAAGGATCCCCTTTGATTGTTTTATCCAAACGACTCCTCCAAAAAATGGAAGAAAAGGTGCAGCTTCCTCTTGCTTTAGGCATGCGCTACGGAAAACCCGCTATCCAAAAGGGTTTACAGGAATTGGCTGATAAGGGAGTGACCGAAGTTCTCCTTGTACCCCTCTATCCTCAATTTGCAATGGCAACTACAGAAACCATCTTAGTACTAGCAGAATCCCTTCGTCAAGAATCCTTTCCGCAAATGGAGTTCACGACTTTACCTTCTTTCTACAATCATCCCGATTATGTTCGTGTGTTGTCGCAGTCCATTCAGGAATCCCTACAGGACAAACAGTGGGAACATTTGATTTTTTCCTATCATGGCGTTCCCGAACGACATATTCGAAAATCTGACATCACCAAGTCTCACTGTAAAATTGATGGGCAGTGTTGCCAAACAGCTTCACCAGCTCACCAATATTGCTATCGACATCAGTGTTTCGAAACAACGCGTTTGGTTGCAGAATATTTGGATTTGGCTTCCGACCGCTACACGACCACTTTCCAATCTCGCTTGGGCTTGGACCCATGGCTGCAACCCTATACAGACAAAACCGTTGCTAAAATGGCCAAATCAGGTGTGAAAAAAATGGCAATTGTCACTCCTGCCTTCGTTTCAGATTGTCTAGAGACCTTAGAAGAAATTGGGATGGAGGCCGTTGAAGATTTTGAAGAAAAAGGAGGGGAACATCTCCATGTAATCCCGTGTATCAATGACCGAGAAGACTGGGTAAATGTTATGAGTCGCTGGGTTGATGAATGGGCTATGTCTGAACCGGTTAGCTCTTAATGGCCACTGAAAAAGCGGCTCTACTGGGTCAGCTTCCCATTGGCAAACTACTCATTCAACAATCCGTCCCTGCTTCGATCGGAATCTTAGCCATGTCAATTAATATCCTTGTTGACACCATCTTTGTGGGACAATGGATTGGAGCCGATGCGATTGCCGCTATCAATGTAGTACTGCCTGTTTCTTTTTTTATTGGAGCCTTGGGGATGGCCATAGGAATTGGAGGAGGATCGGTAATATCAAGAGCCTTTGGGGATAACAACCTTCAAAAGGCTCGGCTCACTTTTGGCAACCAATTGGTTCTTACATTTTTTTTGTGTCTGAGTTTTGTTCTAGGGGGGTTGTATTATGCCGATCTACTCATTCCACTATTTGGTGGAAAAGGGGGATTATTTTCTCTAGCCAAAATTTATTATGTAATTGTTCTGTATGGAGTTCCTGTACTCGGGTTTTGTATGATGGGTAACAATGTGGCTCGTGCCGAAGGCAAGCCAAAGTTCGCGATGTATGCCATGTTACTTCCTTCTATTTCTAATTTACTTTTGGATGTAATCTTTATAAAACTGTTGGGTTGGGGAATGACTGGAGCAGCTTGGGCAACAACACTATCATATGGGGTTTGTGCGAGTTATCTACTTTATTTTTTCATAGTTCATAGCGAACTAAACGTGCAATTTCAACACCTAATTCTAAAAAGAAAAATTGTTGCTGAAATTGGCAGTTTGGGAATGGTTACATTGTCTCGACAAGCCGTAGTTAGTTTGGTAGTTCTCATTGTCAACAACCTCTTATTCGACTTTGGCGGTGCTACTCAATTGGCTATTTATGCGATCATCAGTCGTATGTTAATGTTTGCCCTATTTCCCATATTGGGGATTACACAAGGGTTTCTCCCAATAGCGGGCTACAACTATGGAGCGCAGCACAAAGAACGAGTTATTGGTCTAATTCGGCTAACCCTGATCGTGGTCACTGTAATGGCCAGTTTAGTCTTTGGGCTTATTTTTATTTTTGCCGCTCCCATTGCTCAACTATTTACTACCGATCCTGATGTAATTTCTGAAACGCCTCATGCCCTTCGCTGGGTATTTGCTGCTACTCCCATTTTGGGAATTCAACTGATTGGTGCGGCTTATTTTCAAGCCATCGGCAAAGCAGTTCCAGCACTACTGCTTACCCTAACACGTCAAGGATTTTTCTTTATTCCCTTAGTGTTTATTCTTCCTTATTATTTTGGAATAAACGGCATTTGGATGGCTTTCCCTATTGGCGAAACACTAGCCACGCTAATCACAGCATTTTTCTTGTATCGAGAACTAAAAAAATATCAAAAGCTACAGAAGACAACTCCTTAGAACAGTCAGATAGTTTTTTGTATTTTCCATAAAATATTTAGAAGATGACAAAATTTGGAAAGCACTTATTCCTAAGTCTATTACTCATTTTTTTATTCAGCTCCGAAACACAAGCGCAGCGAAAAAGGAAAGCAAAGATTCCCTCTATTTCTAGCCAGCTATATAGCAGTTTGGAATATCGGGAAATTGGCCCGTTTAGAGGAGGACGATCTGCAGCTGTTACGGGAGTCCCTGGACAGCCACAATTATTCTATATGGGAAGTGCTGGAGGAGGTGTTTGGAGAACTACCGACGGGGGCAAAACCTATGAGAATTTATCCGATGGCTATTTTGGTGGGAGTATTGGTTCTATTGCTGTAGCAAAGAGTGATCCCAACGTGATTTATGTTGGTGGTGGAGAAGTCACTGTTAGGGGAAATGTCTCAGCAGGTTACGGTGTTTGGAAATCCATGGACGCGGGTAAAACTTGGACCTTTGCTGGGCTTCCCAAATCACGACATATACCCCGAATTGCGATTGATCCTTCCAACCCCGATATTGTATATGCGGCAGTGCTTGGAGATTTGTTCAAGCCAACTTCCCAAAGAGGGGTATACAAAAGCGTGGACGGAGGGAAAAACTGGAAAAAAATATTGTTTTCTTCGAATCAAGCAGGGGCGGTAGAACTTCAACTAGACCCAACCAATCCTCGGATATTATACGCATCTACTTGGCAAGTAAAACGTACACCCTACAGTTTGAGCAGTGGAGGATCCGGATCGGCATTGTGGAAGAGTTCCGATTCAGGGGCCTCTTGGAGTAAAATCAGTGACAACAATGGATTTGCAATGGGAACGTTGGGAATCATTGGCTTCACCGTATCACCTGTGGACGCTCAAAAAATTTGGGCTATTGTAGAACACAAAGAAAAAGGAGGAATCTATCACTCTGAAAATGGAGGGTCGAGTTGGAAATATATTAATGATAGCCGTGCCCTCAGGCAACGTGCTTGGTATTATTCCAAAATTTACGCAGATACCCAAAATGAGAACATAGTTTATGTAATGAATGTATCCTATCATAAATCCACCGATGGCGGGAAAAACTTCGAAAGTTTTAATGCTCCTCACGGCGACCATCACGACTTGTGGATAGCACCTGAGGACAATCAGCGGATGATCATTGCCGATGACGGAGGGGCTCAAATAAGTTATGATGGGGGAGCACATTGGAGTACCTACCATAACCAACCCACTGCTCAGTTCTATCGGGTAACCACAGACAACGCTTTTCCTTATCGGATCTACGTAGCACAACAGGACAACTCAACCCTCCGCATTCCGCATCGCACCGCATCCAATTATATTGAAGAGGAGCATTGGGAGGAAACAGCGGGAGGAGAATCGGCTCATATTGCTGTTGATCCATTGAACAACGATATCGTTTACGGTGGAAGCTATGGCGGCTATCTCACCCGAGTAAATCACGCTAAGAATACAGAACGCGGTATTAATGTATGGCCCGACAATCCCATGGGGTATGGAGCAGAAGGCATGCGTTACCGTTTTCAATGGAACTTTCCCATAATTTTTAGTCGTCACAATCCGAAGAAATTATACACCTTCTCCAATCACGTTCATGTCTCTGAAAATGAAGGACAAAGCTGGGAAATTATTAGTCCAGACCTCACTCGAAATGATCCTGATAAACTGCGTTCTTCTGGAGGTCCGATTACACAGGACAATACTGGAGTGGAATATTATTGCACTCTATTTGCAGCCAATGAATCGCCTCTGCAAGAAGGACTGATGTGGGTTGGGAGCGACGACGGATTGGTTCATATTACGAAGGATGCTGGAGAAAGTTGGATCAATGTCACACCCAAACAACTTCCAGAGTGGATGCAGATTAATAGCATAGAACCTTCTTATACCGATCCAGCTGTATGCTACATTGCAGGCACTCGCTACAAAATGGGAGACTACCGCCCCTATTTGTACAAGACATCGGATTATGGAAAAACTTGGGTAGAAATCACTCAAGGTATTTCATCAGACCATTTTACTCGTGTTGTTCGTTCTGACCCTCAGAGAAAAGGTCTCTTGTATGCAGGAGCCGAAGCAGGAATGTACCTTTCGTTTAATGATGGTAAAACTTGGAATTCTTTTCAGCAAAACCTTCCTTTGGTACCCATCACGGACCTGGTCATTAAGGACAACAGTTTAATTGTTGCTACTCAAGGGAGGAGTATTTGGATGATCGATGATCTCACAGTGCTTCATCAGATGGATACAACCACAAGTGAAGATGAGGTTCATTTATTTGCCCCCAAAACCAGTTATAGAACTAAAGGGAGTGGGGGAAAATCTTCAAAATTAAAAGGGACCAATTTACCAAACGGAGTGGTAGTACATTACTATCTCCCTCAATGGGATTCTGGAACAGATAGTTTATCACTTACTTTTGTAGATGCCATTAATAGTCCGATTAAAACATTTTCTTCTCAGGACGAAAAAAACCCATTAACTCCCAATAAAGGAGGGAATACTTTTGTGTGGGATACACGCTACGAAGGTGCTGAAACTCTTGAAGATATGATTTTTTGGAGCGCTTCTTTTTCCGGCCCAAAGGCAGTACCTGGAACGTATAAAGTTCAATTGACTGTTAATGGAATCGAACAGCAGCAACCTTTTTCAATACAATCGAACCCTTCTGGAGAGGCGTCTGTGGCAGAAATGCAACAACAATTTGATTTCATTACCCGAGTGAACGCCACCAATGACAAAGCGCACAAGGCGATCAAAAGCTTACGTTCGATCAATCAAAAGTTGGCAGCATTTGAAAAAAACTATGTAGCAAACCCAAACTTGAAGGGGTTGGTGGCACAAGCGAAGAAGATTCAAAAAAATCTCTCTAAAATTGAAAAAACACTATACCAAACCCAAAATCGAAGCAATCAGGATCCATTGAATTTCCCCATCAAATTAACCAATAAATTGGCCTACCTCAATGATCTTGTAGGGATGGATGATTTTGGACCCACGGCCCAAGACGAAGCTGTCCGAGGGGAACTTACAAAAGCCATTAATAACGCCTTGGAGGCTTTCGAAAAAATAAAAGAAAAGGATGTAAAATCCTTTAACTTAGAGTTTTCAAAATTAGCATTAGATTATTTAACGATCGAAAACTAAAGTGAGTTACTACAATTATATAAAAGCGCTGCATCTGATATTTGTAATTACTTGGTTTGCAGGGCTTTTTTATATGCCTAGACTTTTTATTTATTGGATTGAAGCACAGCAAAAAGAAGCCACAGCTCGTGATATTCTCACCAAACAATTCCAATTGATGGCTCATCGCTTGTGGTATATCATTACCTGGCCTTCTGCAATATTAACCGTATTATCTGCTTCGGCATTGCTTTACCTGATGCCGAATTTGCTCCTTCAATCTTGGATGTGGGTCAAGCTAGGATTTGTGGGTGCCCTAGTTCTTTATCATCTAAAAACGCACCGTATTTTCAAAAAGATGCAGCGCGACGAGTTTCCCTATTCCTCAAATTTTATGCGTATCTGGAATGAAGGAGCAACCTTACTTTTATTTGCAATTGTTTTTTTAGCTATTCTAAAAAATAGTTTTCATTGGATTTTTGGTGTAGTGGGAATCTTACTTTTAGGCGTACTTCTCATGTTGGGCATTCGTTTGTACAAAAGACTTAGAAAAAAAGGAGAAGAATGAAAGTTAGAGAACTATTCAATCGAAGGTTATCATTGCGTACCCGTCTTTTTTTGGCTATGATACTACTCGTATTTTTAGCGTGTATGTTGATTTTAGCAGCGACCTATATTCAATATCAAACCGAAGCAGACGATTATAACCTTTTTCGATTGGATCGAAAGGAAAAACAAATACAACGACAACTCAATTACTTAGTCGATAAATACCAGTTAGAACAAGCTTCTGATTCGATTTGGGCGGAATATGAAAAAGATTTGCGTTCGATTAGTAAAATACACAAAGTTGAGTTCTCCCTATTTAGTCTTGAAGGGGACTCCTTATTTGTGTCCTTCACCCCCCTTAAAATTATTGCCAATAATTACAAACTTGATTCCACTTTAGTCGACACTATTCTTACTAAAAAGGGATCGAGGTATTTAGAAGAAAGTATAGACGAACTGGGCAATTTTCAATCTTCCTACAGTTTGCTCAAAGTAGATAATGGAATGCCGTATGCTATTTTATTTTTCCCCTATTTTGAAGACATTTCTTTCTCGGAAGATGAACTCAATACTTTTCTGCAACGCCTCTATCAGGTCTATCTGATCATGTTAGTGGTTGCCATCTTTTTTGCTTATTTCATATCCCGCTATGTCACCCGTTCTCTAGACAAGCTCCGTCTATTAATTGGCCAAACAGGTTTTCTTACTCGTAATAAAAAAATTCATTTAGAAAATGCTACAAGAGAAATTGAAGGGCTGGTTAATTCCTACAATAATATGATTGATGATCTTGAGAAAAGTGCTGAGTTATTAGCCAAAACAGAACGAGAACAAGCCTGGCAAGAAATGGCACGCCAAGTAGCCCATGAAATTAAAAACCCATTGACTCCCATGCGACTTTCTGTTCAAAGTTTTCAGCAACGTTTGGATCCCAATGCGCCAAATTTACAAACCAAAATCAACGAATTCTCTTCCATGCTCATTGCACAAATTGATACAATGAGTCAAGTGGCCAACGCCTTTTCAGATTATGCTACACTTCCCAAAGCCCAATTGAAAGAAGAAGACATTGTTGAATTGACCAAAAGAGCAACCGAAGTCTTTGAACAGGAAAATGTGAAATTTAAATCGGATGTGACTCAGCAAATGGTTCAATTGGATAGAACTCAATGGATTCGAGTGATGACCAATCTCATTCAAAATGGAATTCAATCGGTGCCTGCTGAAAAACTCGCTCAAATAAAGGTGCAAATCAAGGTTGATGGTCAATGGGTAGAGGTTCAGGTAAAGGATAATGGGCAAGGAATTCTCTCCCAAAACAAAGACAAGATTTTTGAACCTAAGTTCACTACGAAAACTAAAGGTATGGGGCTTGGTCTTGGAATAGTGAAAAATATTATCACTTCGCACAATGGCTCTATTACCTTTCAATCCAAAAAAGGAAACGGTTCTACTTTCGTGGTTAAAATTCCGATTGACTAAATCTTGGATTGAATTTCGTAGACTCCCTGATGAATTATTTTTTGAAGTGATTCAAGCGATTTTTTGGGTTGTTGAGAATCGATCATTTGCAAAGGGTGGAATTTAAAAACTATAGAAACCCCAAGAGGCATTGGGAAGTACTTGAATCGACTCAATTGCCAAGAATTTCCAATACTAATGGGGAGTAACCTAGCATTTGGAATTTCATTAAACAAGGTAATGAGGCCTCCTTTTTGAAACGATTTGGGGTTGCCATCCCGACTTCTTGTTCCTTCTGCAAAAATAACCACAGACCAATTATTTTCTCGAACTTTTTGAGCAAAGCTTTTAATCGATTCAAGCGAACCTGCTTTATCTTTTCTATCGATCAAAACAGATCCGCCGTATTTGAGATTATAGGAAATGCTGGGGATGCCCTTTCCCAATTCTTTTTTACTGATAAACTTTGGGTGGCAGTTCCTTAAATTCCAAATTAAAGGTGGGATATCATAAGTACTTTGGTGATTGGCAACAATAATAATTGGGAAATCTCTTTTGAGTTTTGGAACATCGTGCAGAATAAAGCGGGTCCCTAAAAGATTGAGACAACGAAGAACCACCCAGTTGAGCAAATCCACACTTTTCTTGTGAGCTTGATAACCAAAAATGCGCAAGCAAATTATTTGAACTCCATGAAAAATGGACAATGTGATACCAAAACAGAGGTAATAAAGTAGGGTTAGGGGGTAAGAAAGTGCTTTTTTCAAAGCCAGAGGGGTTAGCAGTGCTCGCTGTAGGCAGTTTGAAGGTTGTCTGCAATCATTTCTGCAGGTCGCCCTTCAATGTGATGGCGTTCAATCATATGGACTAATTCACCATCTTTGAATAAAGCAATGCTTGGAGAAGAAGGAGGAAAGGGGATCATTCTTGCTCGGGCAGCATCAGTAGCTTCACGATCTACTCCAGCAAAAACGGTTAAAAGGTGATCGGGTGTTTTGTCTTGTCCCAACGATAAGCGAATCCCAGGCCGGGCATTGGCTGCGGCACATCCACATATTGAATTGACGACTACTAAGGTAGTTCCATTTTGGGCAAGGGCCTTCTCCACATCTTTTTCTTGAAACAATTCTACAAACCCTAGCGTCGTTAATTCCTCTCGCATGGGCTTCACAATATCTTCTGGGTACATAATTTAATTTTCCCCAAAGATATAAAGTTCCCTTTATATTATCGTCCGTCTTTTTTAGTATTTCATTCGTACATTATTTAAATAAATTATTCCTTTGCAACTTAATCGATTGATAGTATGAAATGGATGGGTGCCCTAATCGGCTATTTTATATATCGTTTTCCCGGTGCTTTGTTGGGGTTTTTTCTGGGGAGTATGCTGGAGCAGGCCCGAATGGGATCGCTCAATTACGGATCTTCATCTCGCGGGTTGACCAAACGTTCTTTTGAATTAAAGTTGTTGGCTTTGGCTGCCATAGTCATCAAAGCAGACGGACAAATTGTAGCAGAGGAATTGCGGTATGTTCGGAATTATTTTATTGGACAATACGGAGAATTGAGAGCACAAGAAATTTTTCAGCATTTTAATCAAGAAATCAAAAAAGAATCTCAAAGCATCAATGCCTTGGGAGCCGATTTTGTCCAAGGTACAGTCTATGCTACTCGTGTACAAATACTTCACTTTTTATTTGGAATTGCGAATGCCGACGGACAAGTCTCTCCAAGCGAACTTTCGAAACTCAGCGAGATTGCCAAGGCGATGCGCTTGCGTATCAATGAGTATGAGATCATCAAAGCCATGTTTGTCAAAGACACAGATCAAGCATATAAAATTTTGGGATTGGACCCCCAAGCCACAGTAGATGAAATAAAAAAAGCATATCGTTCTCAAGCAAAAAAGTACCATCCCGACAGAATCCAGACTCAAGATGAAGCACTTTTGAAAGGAGCACAGCAAAAATTTTTACAAATTCAGGAGGCTTATGAGACCCTCAAAAAGCAACGCGGATTTTAAATAGAGGTTATGGAGCAAGTTTGGTTTTATCTTGAATTGGGTCTTTGGCACGTTTTAGATTTGGCAGCGCTGGATCACTTGCTGTTTATTGCAGCTTTCTCGGCTCCTTATGGATTTAATTCCTTGAAAAAATTGATTTGGTGGACAACCCTATTCACGATTGGGCATAGTCTTTCACTCCTAGGAAATTATTTTTACAATCTCAATATTTCATTCAATTGGATTGAGCTATTAATCTCTGTTTCCATTCTCATTGCTTGCATCCCCCTGTTTAGAAAGGCTCAACCCTTTGGGAGAACACGCTCCTTTTTTAGTGCTTTGATTTTATTTTTTGGAATCATTCATGGATTTGGATTTAGTCGTTATTTTGGAATGATGGTTCCTCAAGAAAGTGCCACTAAAGCCTTGATTTCATTTGCCATAGGGGTGGAAGCCGCTCAGATTACAATTATCCTAGCAGTGCTGATTTTGGAATGGGTACTTGTTCGTGTCTTATCCATCTCTAAAGAGAAATGGCAATGGGTAGTGGGAGGTATGATCGTATCACAAGCCTTGGAAATGACCTACCAAAATTGGCCTTGGTAAATAATTCCTTTCCTTTTCAAATACTTGTATCTTAGCGAGCCATGGATAAAAAACAGGAAAAATACGACCGAGCCTATCTAAAAATGGCCCATACATGGGGGCAGCTTTCCTATTGTGAGCGGAAAAAAGTAGGTGCCTTGATCGTGAAAGACCGCATGATTATATCCGATGGCTACAACGGAACTCCTTCTGGTTTTGAAAATGTATGTGAAGATGAAGACCATTATACAAAATGGTATGTTCTTCATGCCGAAGCCAACGCCATTCTCAAGGTGGCAGCTTCGACACAATCCTGCCAAGGTGCCACCTTATACATAACACTATCCCCATGCAAGGAATGCAGCAAGTTGATCCATCAGTCAGGAATAAAACGGGTGGTCTATGCAAAAGCTTATAAAGACCTCTCTGGGGTTGAATTTTTGAAACGGGCTGGCGTTGAAGTATATTCGTTGCCCATGTCTTTCTCTTCCTAAACATGTTGTAATTTTGAAAAACACCTCCTACTTATTTCTTATTGTTGCCCTCTCGCTACTCACTGGATTTTTTTGGGGGAGTCGTTGGGAAGAAATAGGATTTCTTTCCCCAAAGGATACCAATGCTCAGGCCAAGTTATCTCGACTAATGCGCTATGTTGATCAGCGATATGTGGACTCCCTCAATATTGACAGTCTTTCCACGGAAGTCATTCAAGAAATCATAGATCGCCTAGACCCCCACTCCGTTTTTATTCCAAAAGAGGAACAACAAGCACTTTCAGAGACAATGCAAGGAAATTTTGTTGGGATTGGCGTGAGTTTTTATATGATTGAGGATACCGTGGCCATCGTCCGAGTATTGGACGGAGGGCCTAGTAAGAATTCTGGAATTCTTCCCGGGGATCGGATTTTGATGGCAGATCAAGATACATTATATCTGAAGGGACTGGAAAGCAATGAAATCATAAATAAATTAAAGGGAACGCCCAATACTAATGTCAAGGTGAAATTCTACCGTCCTCAAAAGGATTCCTTATTCTCGATGACCCTCACCCGTGGTACGGTTCCCTTAAAAAGTGTTGAGGCACATTTCCTTCTGGACAAAAAAACGGCCTACATAAAAATTAACAGATTTTCTCAAGCGACTTACCCAGAGTTTTTGGAAGCCTTGGAATCTTTTGATTTGAACACTCTGGCGCATTTAGTTCTTGATTTGCGAGACAATCCAGGGGGGTATATGTTTCCTGCACAACAAATCGCTGATGAGTTTTTGAAAGACGGCAAACCCATCGTTATTACACAAAGCAACAACGGCATACGGAAACAAACGTTGGCCACAGAAAGAGGAAACTTCGAAAAAGGAGACATTTATATTCTTATTAATGAACAATCTGCTTCTGCGGCCGAAGTTTTGGCAGGTGCGCTGCAAGACAATGACCGGGCTTGGATTGTTGGCAGGAGAAGTTTTGGGAAAGGACTCGTTCAACAGCAGTTGCCCTTGGGAGACGGCGATGCAATACGATTAACAACGGCTCGATACTATACCCCCACAGGGCGTTCCATCCAAAGACCCTATGGAGGACAGGATAGAGATACCTATTACAATGAATTCAACCGAAGGTATGACAGTGGGGAAATGGCCAGTGTGGACAATATTCCAGTCAATGATTCTTTGGCTTACAAGACACCCCAAGGACGAATTGTATACGGTGGCGGTGGGATTACTCCCGACATCTATGTACCCAATACTAATACGCGTTCGGAAGAATTCGACTTCTTTCTATTACGATCCAACTTGATGAATCATTTTGTTTTCACCTATTTGGACAAAAATCGATCTACCTATCCATTTGAATCCGAATCTGAATTTAGTTCCCAACCACTAAAAAACGCTCAAGACTGGATAGCGGCCTTTGTTGAATATTGCGAGGTAAATAGCCTTCCTTTTGAAATAAAAGACAAATTGGTGGTTACAAATGCAATTAAAGCCTATTTAGGTCTTCAGCTGTACGGGGAGAATTGCTACTCTAAAATACTTACACAAATCGATCCCTTTGTACAACGAACTCTAGACGAACAGCGACTAAAAGAATAACTATTTTTCCTTTAGCCTTTTAGCTACTTTAAGAGATTGCGAAAGAACCAACAGCAGAAGAATCGCACAAGCAGATGCCAACACACCAATACAAGCGACAAGACTTTGCCCTTCGAAGGGAGCCGCCCAGCGGATTTGAAAAAGGTTGAATCCTAAAGTTGCTACAGCCAATAATAGGAAAATAACAATCCAATTTTTCATAGAACATAAAGGTACTAAAGAAGAACGATATTAGGGGGCCAACTGTCCCACATTAGTTGCAAAAAGTTTTACTGCAATAGCCAAAAGTACTACACCAAAAACTTTTCGAATAACCAAGATACCCGAGGATCCTAGAAAGCGACCCAAAAAATGAGAGGACTTCAATACGGTGTAGACCAAAATGATGTTTCCAATAATGGCTATAATCATATTGACCAGGTGGTATTCCGCTCGAAGGGATAGAATCGAAGTAAGTGTACCCGCCCCTGCAATCATAGGAAAGGCAAGAGGTACTATAGAGGCTGTGGCTGGAATATCACCTTTAAAAAGGCTGATTCCAAGAATCATTTCTATTGCTAACAACAAAAGCACAAAAGAACCAGCCACCCCTACAATTCAACAATCATGTTCGACATCAAAGAGATTCTAAGCGCGGGAATGATTTTATTTGCCGTTATCGATATCA